>Ga0076106_112_pt1 | contig 59488 bp, 50 predicted proteins | sample RifGroC2_FD_68233 | JGI IMG/M metagenome (GOLD analysis project Ga0076106, IMG submission 68233) | Parcubacteria bacterium GW2011_GWC2_32_10
CAGAATACTCACAAAAGATAAAAATATGTGGCTTACCAACAAAAAACGTTATCGTATTACAAACTTAACAAGTGTATCACATGTATCTGGACCTAGACACACCCGTTGACTAAAAATCGCCCAATTACTTTGGTTTTATAACAAATTTTCAATTCATATTTATTATATCAAACCAGAAACTTGTGTCAAATTTATTTTCCTAACAATTGATTTATTTTTAATCTGGTATTTAATCCTACATATCCTGTTCCGTTACTAAGGCCTAATGGAGTTAAAATTTCAGAAGCATATTTTTCTTGAAATTTTATTACAGCCTGTTTTGTTAAATTACCAAAATTACCAGTAATTAAAGCTTCTGGATAAATTTCCGATCCCTGATTTTTTAAAAATCCCTGAAGACATCTTACCTGATCACCAGTTTTACCAACGTAAAGATCTTCTATTATTTGCGAGCAAGCTAAATTTTGAATTATAGGTCCCATTCCTCTTTCTGCTAAAATTCTAGCAATTTCTTTTTTTAAATAATCAATCTTTTCTAAAAGCTTTTGAATTAAGACTAGATCCTCACTTAAAATTACCTCTTCTGATGTCGTTGAAACTTTAAATGTGTATGGGTAAGTTGATTCAAAACTATTTACGCTTGTAATTTCTGACACTAAAGATGGAATAATTATTAATGATGCTATATTTTCCCCAAAATTAGGTATACTTATACTGCCTTTTTGGTTACTATCAAGATCAATAAATTTTACGTAAAAATCCCCCTCCTTGTTATAAACAACATAAGGTATTTTAAAATTAAGCCCAGCCAAACTTTCAAAATTTAATTTTAAATCTCCAGTACCACCAATTATTTTTTTCCAAGAGCTTGAAAAATTTTTAGCTAAATTAGTCACAGATAAAGAACTATTGCCCGATAATGGTAAAAAATTAATTACAGGACTTATCCTTAAATTTATTAAATTTTTATTTAAATAACAATAATTTTTATTTTTAGTACAATCATTTATTATCACAGTTATTGTCCAATTAATAAAAATTTGCGAAAAATCTTCTTTTATACCCGCTTTTTGTAGGGCATGATTTATACTCTCTATCCCAACATATTTAGACTTCAAAGAGTTTACCAAAATGTCAATCCCATAGTGATCTACTAAATAATTAATAAACAAATTAGCTATTGCATAATCATATTTTTTATCTTGCCACTCAATTAAAGAATCTGATGGTTTTTCTAAAAATGCCCTAGTCCTTCTTTGCAGATTACTCCCCTCGTAATTTTCATCATATCCAAAAATTGTTGCTACATATTCTGCTCTTGCCTCATTTAACCAAACATCTTCTTGAACACCAAATATATTTTCTTTTTGAGCAAAAGTGATTAAATGCATTAATTCGTGAGCCAAAAAAACCTTAAGTTGATTGCTATCAATTTGCTCAATTGGTAAATATAACATTTCTTTCTCATTAGAATCCGTAACTTGAGCTTTTATATACTCATCAGCTGACCTAAAATATCCTCCAGAATCTCGTATCATTTGATGAAATAAAAGCGTAATCCTTTCATCTCCGTCAATTCCAGGCCTTTGTTCCTGTCCAAAAATAGAAGTTAAATTTGGATAAATTTTATTTTCAAACTCTAAAGATAACTTTTCCAAATTAAATAAAACTTCTTTTTGCTTAGCTTCTACTTGTTGGTCCCACCAACTTCTTTCAACATAAAAAAAAAGTTTTGGAGTTATTTTAATCAATTTAGCTGTAATCTGAGGTCTAGCTGTTGCATCATGACCTTTATCTACATTTAAAATTATTGAATCATTTAATAAAATTGCCTTTGTGCCTCCAGCAAAAAATAAGGCACATAATAGCCCAAGTATAAAAATAAATTTTTGAGTTATTTTATAATTCATTGACCTTATATTAACATTATTAGTTATAATTTGGCAATATATTCCTTAACATACTTTTTATTTTTTCATCTTCTGTCAAATTTTCTAACTCAAGCAGTTTTTCACTAAAATTAGTAAAATCCATTTCAGATAATTTTGCCATAAAAATTTCTTTACTTTGAGTTACAGATAAACCTTCTTGCATTGTAAGCATTTCTTCAAAAAGTTTTTCTCCAGGTCTTATTCCTGTAAATATTATTGCAATATCTTTGTCTGGTTCAAATCCAGAAAGTTTTATCATATCTTTAGCTAAATCCAAAATTTTAACTGGTTCTCCCATATTTAACACAAAAACTTCTCCACCATTTCCCATAGCTCCAGCTTGCATTACTAATAAACAAGCTTCAGAAGTTAACATAAAATATCTTTTCATATTAGGATCTGTAACTTCAATTGGCCCACCTTTCTTGATTTGTTCTCTAAAAATTGGGATAACCGAGCCCCTACTATTTAACACATTACCAAATCTAACTGACATAAATTTTGTTTTATCTAATTTATTTATTGATTGACAAATAATTTCACAAACTCTTTTTGTTGCTCCCATTACAGAAGTAGGATTTATAGCTTTATCTGTAGAAATCATCACAAATTTTTCTACACCATTTTGAACTGATAATTCAGCTATATTTCTTGTCCCAAAAATATTATTTTTAACAGCTTCTCTTACATTTTCTTCCATTAATGGCACGTGTTTATAAGCCGCAGCATGAAAAATAATTTTTGGTTGATATTTACTAAAAATTTCATCAATCCTTAATCTATCTGTTATATCAGCTATTAAAGGAATCAGTTTTATTTCACCTAAATTTTCTAAAATCTCTTTTGATATATTAAAAATTCCAGTCTCATCTTGATCTAAAAGTAAAAGTTGTTTTGGCTTGAATTTAATAACTTGCCTTGCAAGTTCAGATCCAATTGAACCAGCAGCTCCTGTGATTAATACAACTTTTCCTTTTACAAAATTTTCTATTTTTCTTGTATCTATTTCTACTTTATTCCTGCCCAATAAATCTTCTACGCCAACTTCTTTTAAATTCTTTAGCAAAACCTGTCCTGTCACCATTTCAGATATTGGTGGGATAATTTTAATTTTTCTTATTTTTGCTTTTTTACCTAATTCAATTGCTTTTCTAATTGTTTGGCTACCAGCAGAAGGTAAAGCAATAATCAAATTTCTCACTCCTTGAGATTCTGCTATTTTTACAATATCATCAATTTTACCTAAAACTTTTAATCCGTGAATATTCACGCCTTTTTTTATTGGGCTATCATCTACAAAACCAATTGGATTATACTGACCATTTTTAGATGACAAAATCCCTCTTAAAATCTGTTCTCCTGCATCACCAGCTCCTACAATTAATGTTTTTTCTTTTTCTGTATCCTTGCTAATTTTTCTATTATGCAAATATACTCTTTTTGCAAATCTTAAACAACCTGAAAAAATAAAAATCAAAAAATAACTTATCAAAATTGTAGATCTTGGGAAACTCTCAAACTCAAAAAATAATTTTAAAATATAAATTGCTAATATAGAAATAAAAAAAGATATAATAGTTCCAAAAAATAACGATACAGCTTCTGAAGCTGAAACATAAGACCATGAAAAAGAATAAAGCCGTAAAAAATAAAAAACTGGCAATGTAATTACAACTTCTAATAAAATTAAAAATGGCAAATATTCTAAAAGTTGCAAAGGTATATGGCTATCAAATCTCATTAAAAAAGCAAACCAAACAGCTAAAGAAATCAAAACCACATCTGAAATCAGAAAAAATAATTTTCTTTTAAAAGCTGTTTTTTTAGTTAATGGAAACATTTTTATTTAATTTCGTTAATAATTTCTTTTAAATTTTTTACTACAAAATCAATTTCTTTCTCTGATAAATTATTATAAAATGGTAAAGCTAAAGTTCTTTTTGAAACATTTTCTGCAATTGGAAAATTGCCTTCTTTATATCCAAACTCTTTTTTGTAAAATGGTTGCAAGTGTATTGGCTGAAAATAATTTGAACATTGAATTCCTTCTCTTGCCATTTCTTGAATTATTTTATCTCGTTTTTTTCCGGCAAACTTTCCAGACAATTTTACCACATAAACAAACCAGCTTAACCTACAATTTTCCGCCACAAACGGAACTTCAATTTCTAAAATATCTTTTATTTTTTTAGCATACAAATTAGCAACAGCATTTCTTTTTTTTACTATTTCTTTAATTCTTTTCAGCTGAGCAATACCCATAGCAGAGCTCATTTCGTCTAATCTGTAATTATAACCCAATCTTATATGATTTAACCATTTACCATTTTTAATTTCTCTACCTTGATTTGCCATACTTTGACACAAGTTTGCTATTTTTTTATTATTAGTCAAAATCATCCCACCCTCTCCTGTAGTAATTTGTTTATTTGGATAAAAAGCAAAGATAGAAGCATCTCCAAAACTTCCACATTTTCTATTAAAATATTCCGAGCCCAAAGCTTCGGCTGAATCCTCAATTAAAAATAATTTATGTTTTTTAGCAATTTTTTGCAATTCTTTCCAATCAGCAGGATGTGAAAAAACATCAACTACTAAAATTGCTTTTGTTTTAGAGGTTATCAACCCTTCGACAAGCTCAGGGTCGATATTAAAAGTGTTACTTTTAATATCGACAAAAACTGGTTTTGCTCCCTCATATAAAATACAATTTGATGATGCAATAAAAGAAAACGGAGTTGTAATAACTTCATCACCTTTGCCAATGCCCAAGGCTTTAATTATCAAGTGCAAACCACTAGTTCCCGAATTTATCGCCACCGCATATTTTACTCCTGCAAATTTTGCCATTGTATTTTGAAACTCAACATATTTTTTCCCCAAACTCAAATGCGGAGTATTCAAAACATCCATTACCGCTTTTTTCTCGGTATCAGTTATATCAGGCATTGATAAAGTAATTTTATAATCCATACATTTTAATATACATCATTGTGCCCAAAATTACAAAGATTGCTTGAACAAAATATGCTATAAAAAGTGTTTTATAAATAGAATATTTTTGCATTAATTTGTCATAATAATAAAGCCTGTCACCAGAAAATAAGGATTGTTTACATACAATTTTCCTAAAATTTGTGTAAATTCCATCAAAAACAGGTATACCAATAATCAAAATAGCCCCAATAATACTAAAGATATTATATGGCTTGCAAAAAATCATTGCTAAAACAGCTAACATAAATCCCAAAAAATAAGCACCAGAATCACCCATAAAAATTTTAGCTGGTGGAAAATTAAAAATCATAAACCCAAGCAATGCACCACATAAAATTATAGCAATATTTAACGCAAAAATATTTCCTGATAAAAACCCCAAAATAATAAACCCAATTAAAGAAATTAAAACCAAACCTCCAGCTAAACCGTCTATTCCATCCTGATAATTTATTGAATTAATTGCTCCAAAAATATATAAAAAAGTTAATATAATAGTTATAGGCAAAAATGGTAAAAAATTAAAGCTTATACTTGAATAATATAAAATTATAGCTGGCACGAAAGAACACAAAATCAAAAATAGAAATTTTAAAGATTGTTTTTTAGAATCCATTTTCCATTTTATATCATCATAAAATCCAAGCAAAAAAATTATTATACCTCCAACTAAAATTGCTAAAAACATATTTAAATTATCATAACCATAATTAAATGACAAAACAATTATAAAAGCTAACGCAAACCCAGCTCCCCCTAAAAGCGATATTTTTTTACTATGAATTTTTAAAACTCCACCATCAGAAATATCCACTGCAAAATTATATTTTTCGGATATTTTTTTAAATAAAAAAACCAAGCATAAACTCAACACAAATGAAACTAAAAGTAAACTAATTTGATAAATCATAAACATAAATTAAAGATTTTTTATTACTATGTACGTTTGTTTCTTTCACAAACTTAAATCCATTTTTTTCATAAAATTTTATAGCATTTTGCAAATTACTTCCGACTAAAACTTTAAATTCTTTAACATTTTTATTTTTCATTTCTAATATAAAAAATTTCAGCATTTTACCTGCAATCCCCTCCATTTGAAATTCTTTTTTAACAGCAATAGTTAAAAGCTCAGCTTTTGGCAAATCACTTTCTTCTTTAGAATAAAATAAAGTTTCAAAAATTTTTCTAATATCAAATAATTTTGGTAAAAGCATAATTATAGAAATAAAAAAATATTTTCCTAAAAAATATTTATATAAATTTTTAATATTTTTAGTTCCTGCAATAAAGCCGACGATCTCATTATTATTTTTTGCGACCACGCAAAAATCATTTTCAATCACCGCAATATAAATTTTTTCTAAAAAATTTATAGACAAGGAACTCAAAAATCCACCAACAATTTCTGTTTTATGAATTTCTGCTATTTTTCTTGCATCATTTTTCTGTGCTAATTCTATAATCATAAATCTTTGTTTTTATAAATTTTTTCTTTAATTAATCTATCATATTCTATTTTAATTCTATCAAAAACCAATTTTTCATCAAACTCTTTTTCTACTTTAAGTCTTCCATTTTTCCCCAGTCTTTCGGCCTCTTTTGGGTTTTGCAATAAATAAATTATTGATTCGGCTAATTTCTCAGGATTTGCAACTGGTACCAAAATCCCTGTCTTACCATTGTCTACTGCCTCCCTACAACCTCTTATGTCAGTGGCAATAACTGATTTTTCCATTGCCGAGGCTTCAATTACTGAACGAGGAAAACCCTCTCTATGAGAAGCTAAAACAAAAATATTCATCAATGGATAAATCTCATAAATATCACTTCTTTCGCCTAAAAATATAACATTTTTTGATATTCCAAATTGTTCAACAACCCCCTGTTTAAACGCATCCTTTTTTTCAAATTCTTCTGGTCCTACAACCAACAAAATTATATCTGGATGTTTTTCAAGAACTTTCTTAAATGCTGAGAATAACTCAAGATAGCCTTTTTCTGCTACCAATCTCCCAACTGCTCCGACAATTTTACAACTTTCAGATAAACCAAGTTTCTCTTTCTTTTTGTTTAAAAACTCTGCAGAAAATCTTTTATTATCAAATACTTCTAAATCAATACCATTTCCTAAATATTTTATTTTATTCTGATCTCCAATTTTCCTTTCTCGCATAGTATTGATATCTTCCTTGTTCTGCGAAAATATTAAATCAGAAAAACCATCAGAAAGCCTTTCTATAAAAATATAAAACTGCTTCTTTAAAAAAGAAAATTTATTCCCAAAATACAACCCATGAACAGTATTTATTATAATAGGAACTCCGGCCATTTTAGCGGCCATTTGCCCCAGCAAAGCCGGCTTTGGAGTATGAGTATGAACGATATCAAACTTTTCTTTTTTAAAAAACCAAAACAACTGCCACAAAGCAACTAAATCAGAAAATGGGCTTATTTTTCTTTTTAATTTTATTGTTTTTACTTTAATACTCTCTCTTTCAATGTCTTTTACCCATTTCCCGCCAGAACATACAACAAAAACATCATAACCCTCTGTAATTAAGAAACTTAGTTGGGGCATTAGCAAAAATTTTACAGTAATATCAGCAGATACAATATGGCATACTTTTATATTTCGATGATTATTTTCAGTCAGCAAATCTTTTTTCATAAATAGAAATATCAAGCCTATAGAATAAGCTATAATTATAGAAAAAATAGCTCCTGATAAATTTAAAAAAGGTATTAAATAAATACTAATAAAAACATTAATAAAAAATATAACTGCTGATAACCCTGTAACAAAATTAGCTCCGGACATTCCTGCTGAATAAAAAATCCAACCATATATACAATAAATTACCATTAAAATAGCTGCTAATGAGAAAAAAAATGCTAAATAATTATTATACTGATATTGAGAACCATAAAACTGGAATATTAAAAATTGTATTGCTAATAAAAATATAAATCCTCCAATAATTATAAACGGTAAAATTTTTCTAATTTTAATCAAAATTGATTTTTTATTTTCACGCATTGAAATAGTTGGGAAAAAAACTGTTATAAAAATATTATAGAGAAAAACCATTATATTTATTGATGAGAAATAATATGCATTATAAACGCCGACCTCTTCTACTGATAAAAAACTATTTACCATTAACTTACTAAAAACTGGCAAGAAAGTGAAAAATGCAACACCAATCATAACATTAAAACCATATTTAAACATTTTCTGCACCAAAGAAAAATCAATACTAAAATCAAAAAAATTTCTTAAAAATATAACAATAAAAACTAAAGGCACAATTAAATTAGAAAAACATAAAGAGTAAATTGCACTCTCAAAAGTCAACTTATTTATTGTTAATAAAAAAGTGATAAAAACAGAAACTAATAAAAATCCATACATTTGTCTATAAAATGCCAGTTTTTTCATTTGTCCCAACCCACGTAAAATATCGGTGTTAAATATATAAAAAGAATAAGAAAAAGCAAAAAATATCGCTAATTGAAAAATATTTGTAGAAATATTAAAAGTTTCATTTAAAAAATACTGCGAAAAAATAATTCCTCCAAATCCGATAAATATAGTAGATGTAAAAAATAATAAATATGCCAAAGAAATTATTTTTTGCCTACTTTTAAAATCATTTACTTTTGCCAAATAATAAACTACAGCGTTATTTAATCCTAATGTCATTAAAAAATAAAAAAATAATCCCAATGAATTTACTAAAACATATTTACCATATTCTGCAGGTCCTAAAACTCTACCAGCTAAAATTTCAAAAACAAAAATAAAAACTCCAGTCACACCATAACCCATAGCTATATAAAAAAAATTATTCAAAAAACCCATAAGATTATAAGAAGCCTCTTTACCTGAAATCTTTTGGTAAATATTTAAAAAACCTATTTTGACTACACTAAAAAAAATCATAAATTATAACAACAACAAATAATAATTTTTACAATACTTCTTCTAATATTTTTGTAAACTTCTCTGCTCCATAAGCATCAAGGTGATCGCTATTTACGAAATCTACATCCGTAAATCTTTCATCAAAAAAATAATTAAAATATTTTACATTATATTTACTAGACAAAATTTTTATATTTTTTTGCATCTCTAAATATTTTTCTTTATCAATATTATTATAATATGAACTTGATACAGGAATCGTAACAAATATAGGTTCAATTCCTACAGACCTTGCCAATGTTAAGATTTTTTCTAAATATTCAATATTTTTATCAATATTACTTTTTTTCATTATAGATTCGTGTAAGGTTATCGCCTCCATATCATTGATCTTTTTGACAATACCCTCTTGGACAGGCACATAGCCCGTCTTATTCATAGTCATTACTAAATCAACATCAAACCCCTTTAAAGCATAGGAAATTGCCCTTATTTGTCCATAAAGCATCAAGAAACTATAATTTCTTATATCAAATCTCTTTTTAATAATTTCTGGATCTATCCCATACACTCTTTTATAAAAAAACTCCTTCCATGACTCTGGACCTGAAAAATTATATTCAAGAGAAAAATATGAAATTGGAATTATTACTTTTTTGAGTTTCTTAAATTTTAACACATATTTTTCGAAAATCTTCATATCATAATAAATAGATTGGCTAGAATTTGCTATATTAAAAGTATTTTTCGAAAAATATTCAGGGTTTATACCATTTAAAGCGTGAGAAGATCCCAATACAAGAATTTGAATTTTAGAAATATTTTCTTCTAAATAATTTTTCTTTACACTGTAACTTGTGGGTATTTGCGATAAATTATACTCAAAGAAAAAAACTACAATTATAATTGGCAGAAAAAAAATACCTAACTTTTTAAAAAATTTATTCATTTAAAATTGAAAATATATAAATTTCATTTCAGATACAACTCCCAGAAAAATTATTTTGGCTCCTTAGAAAGCAATGCCCTTACATCATTGTTTTTCTGCAAAAAATATATAATACCTAAAAATATAAACGAGCAAAATAATATTAGTAACTCATATGCAGGATGTTCAAAAATAATGGTTTTTGTGAAATTAAAATTGCTCAAATTGCTATAAATACTTAACACCTGAAGAGGCATCCCTGAAAATAAATTACCGATAATATAAAAAGCGTCTTTTAAATTATTTGCTCTAAAAAAAATCCAAGAAAAACAAACTAAAGAAAATGTTAAAAATATCTGTAAATATTTATTAGTTTTAGGCAATTTTGTTATCCCAATAAATTCTACCACTTTTCTCCTGAATTTTTTTGTAATCTCGCCAAAAATATAATAAAAACCATGTAAAGTTCCCCAAATTATAAAACCCCAACTAGCTCCGTGCCACAATCCACTAATAAAAAAAGTAAAAAGTAGATTAAAATACCATCTAGATTTTTTAATTCGCTTTCCACCAAGAGGAAAATAAATATAGTCCCTAAACCATGAAGATAAAGAAATATGCCATCTTCTCCAAAAATCAGCTATAGATCTTGAAAAATAAGGATTTCTAAAGTTGTCTTTTAATTTAAAGCCCATTACATAAGCCGATCCTATTGCAATATCAGAATATCCTGAAAAATCAAAATAAATCTGAAATGCAAAAAATAATACGCCAATAATTAACTCCAAACCTTTATATTCCATAACATTACTAAATACCAAACTTGTAAACATCGCCAACCTATCTGCTAAAACAATTTTTTTAAATAATCCCAAAGCCATCAACTTTAACCCTCCAGTTACATTATTATACTCAAAATTGTGCTTTTCATAAAATTGACCCAATAAATTCTGTGGTCTTTCAATGGGACCTGCAACTAACTGTGGAAAGAACATAACATACAAAGAGTAAATTCCAAGATTTTTTTCGGCTTTATACTTTCCTTTATAAACTTCAATAACATAGCTTAAACTTTGAAAGGTATGAAAAGACAAACCAATAGGTAAAACTAAATTCAACATTTTTATAGGATAATTCCAATCCAAGAAATTAGCTATTGCCAATATATTTGCATTAAAAAAATCAAAGTATTTAAAACCAAAAAGTACAAAACAAGAAGATAAAATGCTGATGACCAAAAAAAGTTTTTTTTCCTTACCGCAAGATTTCTCTATTTTTATTGCTAAAAAATAATCAACTACAATTAAAAATGCTAAAATTATAATATAAGCAGGAATAAAAGCCATGTAAAAAAAACAGCTAGCAAGCAACAGTATAACCCATCTATATTTATGCGGACTTAAAAAATATAAAGAAACTGTTATTGGAAAAAAAATAAAAAATTCAACAGAATTAAAAATCATTTCGTGTTTATTTTAAAGCTTTTATAATATTCAAAAGACTTCTCCAAACCTTGTTTAAATTGAGTTCTAGGCTCATATCCTAAAATTTCTTTAGCTTTAGAAATATCAGCTAAAGAGTGCAAAACATCACCCTGTCTTCCTTGTCTATATTCTGGCACAAAATTTTTCCTCGTTATCCCACACAACAAAGTAACTAATTGATTTAATGAGTTTTCTTGATTACAGGCAATATTAAAAACCTGTCCATTAGCTTTTTCTTTAGAATTAACTGCCAATAAATTTGCATCTACAACATTTTCTACAAATGTGAAATCACGACTTTGCTCTCCAGTTCCAAAAATTACAGGAGTTTCATCTTTTAAAAAATTATTTATAAATTTTGGAATTACAGCCGAATATTGAGAGTTGGGATTTTGTTTTGGCCCAAAAACATTAAAATATCTTAAACAAACAGTTGGTAAACCATAAATTTGCCAAAAAATTTGAGCATATCTTTCGCCAACATATTTTGTTAAAGCATAAGGTGAAATAGGCCTTACCGGAAAATCTTCTCTTTTGGGTAATTCGGGATTATCTCCATAAATGGATGAAGAAGATGCATAAATAAATTTTTTTATATTCTCATCTCTACTAGCAACCAACATATTTAGAGTTCCATTTACATTTGCATCATTTGAGGTTAAAGGATCTTCAACTGATCTTTGTACTGAAGGCACAGCAGCTTCGTGTAACACAAAATCAATATTTTTTATGATCCTTTTGCAAAAATCTATATTAGTTATATCGCCCTCAATAAAATCAAAATTTTTATTATCCAAAAATTCTGTAATATTTTCTTTTCTACCAGTTGCAAAATTATCAACAGCGCGAACAAGCTCGCCATTGTCTAAAAGTTTTTTAACTATGTTTGAACCTATAAATCCAGCTCCTCCCGTAATTAAATATTTTATCATAAATTTTATCTAAATTAATAAATAATGCCATAATACATAAAAACGAAATAAAAATTGGCATTCTAATTCTTAAAATAATACCAAAATTATTTATAAAAAGCGAAAGAGCTCCCAACCCTATTAATGCAAAGAATAATAGCGGAGCTATGATTTTATTTTCTCTTATGATTTTATTAAATCCATATGTTTTAATAATTTTTATGAATTTATATATAAATACAATAATTAATAAATACCACGGAATATTTTCAATTAAAGCAAAAAGTTGTCTTTTTTGAGTTATCTGCCAAGGAAATGGACCTAAAAAACTGTAAATAAATGATCTAATATAATTTAATGAAAAACTAAATACTCCGTTATCAAAACCAGTTTTGACAACAAAACTTGAGCCCTGTCCACCAACATTGCCAAGATTTTGATCAAGAGAAGGCTGATCAGTTTCTAAATTATTTGACGATTTATCTAAATTTGACGATTTATCTAAAACTGGATAATCTAAACAAACATTAGTATTATAAGTTTTTGAATCAGAACAAACAATATCTGTATTTTTTTTATTGTATATTGCTTCTCGAAAGTATATTATCTTTTGCGGTCTTAAATATTCAACAAGACTAGATGACCCATAGTAACCATTTCCAACTATCATAGGAGAAAATCCTAAAATTACAACCATCACTAACCCATACTTTAATCTTGCTTCTATTTTAAAGTTAGATGCTAAAAACCAAGAAGCAATAAAAGCTAGAATCATCGCATATCCAATATAAAACCTAAAATGCGTTAATATAGTTACAAAAACAAAAAATAATAAAAATTTTGATAATTTGTATTGCTTTATTATTTTTACCGAAATTAAAAGTGTAATCAGTACTAATGGCATAAATACAGTGTCTTTCAAAAGTAAACTACCAAAATAAATATAACTTGGATAAAATGCCAGAATAATACAAATTAAAAAAGATGTCTTTTTTGTTCCACCGAGTTCTAAAATTAATAGATATAAAAAAATAGAAGAAATACCAGATAGCCAAACAATAAATAATTGGCCCACAATCATTTGAGGAATTGTAAAAATATAAATAATTCCTATTAATACAGGGAAATAATGCGATGAATATAATCCTTGCATAGAAAAGTCAAAACTGCTAAATCTTCTAGAAATTTCAATTGCAGTTTCATTGTACATCTCAAAATCAGCTCCTCCGCCAAAAGGCCGAAAACCTGTAAAATATATCAATAAAACCATACTTAAGTGTATTGCAAAAATAATCCAAAAAGCGATATAAATTTTTGTATCTTTAATTCCAAAAAAATGAAGGACAGCGAATGTTGCAATTGTGATAATAAATAAAAATAAAAAACCTATTGACAGTGCTTTGTCAAAAAATAAAGCAACAAAAGCCAAAATCAAGACAACAATCAAAGGGTAAAATAATAATTTATTTATTAATATCATCTTAATTGCTCATTAAATACTTTTTCGTAATTTTTTATGCTATTTTCAGCTGAAAAATATTTCACTCTCTCTTGTCCGCCCAAAGCAAGCCTTAAAGCAAAATCTTGATTTTTTAAAATTTTTAATATAGCTTCTGCCAATTCTACAGAATTTCTAGGCTCTACCAATAATCCACTAACCCCATCCTGAATTATTTCACCAGGTCCAGATCTACAATTTGTTGCAACTACAGGGACACCACAAGCCATTGCTTCGACAATAACATTGCCAAAACCCTCTCTTATAGAGGAATTTACAAAAACAGAAGAATTTGCCATATAATTATAAGGGTTTTCCTTGAAACCTAAAAAATGTACATTATCTGAAATCTCCAATTTTTTTACTAAATTTTTTAAATTTTCCTCCTCTGAACCCTCACCCAAAATAACAAGACTTGCCTGCATTTTTCTAAAAACTATCTTAAACGCCATTAATAAAGTTGGATAATCTTTTGCTTTTACTAACCTACCTACCGCGACAATAACGGGTTTCTGATTAAAAATACTGTTAGTTAAATATTTTTGTGAAAGTGTATTTATTTTTTTAATATCTATTGGGTTATAAATTGTTCTTATCTTATGACCAAATTTATATATATTTTTTAGTTCATCTGCAATGCCAATAGAAACTGTGATTATGAGATCTGCTTTTTTATATAAAAAATAGATTACCCATGTCAGAAAAAAATAAATAGAAAATTGGCTCAAACTTGTATGTTCAATTATAATAATTTTTGAACGCGAGCCAGAAATTATTTTAGCCAATATACTTATAATGTTAAACCTTAAAAGATTAGAAACAAATAAATCTGGCTTTTCTTTTTTAAAAAAATTAATAAGTCTTATAAACACTAAAAACGAACTCAAGCTCCCCAACTCACTAATTGTTATATCTGACGGCAAATTATTTAAAAAATCACCCTGTTTCTTACACAGCAAAAGCCGTATTTTGTATTTTTTTCTATCAATACCAGAAAGTATATTTACTGCGTTCTTCTCAGCTCCCCCTATCTCTAATGTTGGAATAAAAAAAATTAAACTTTTTTTCATTAACTAGTGAATTTGCTATTAATAGTTATGTTTACCATAAAATTGACTAAATAGCAAAAAAAATATAAAATCAAAATATGATTAAAACTATATTTTTTATCTGTTCTAAATCATTTTTGAAAAATGAGCTTTTTAACTTAAAAAGCTCTCACAATAGAGACAACTGCCTTTACCCGTATTATCTATTAAAACAATATTTATCTATCAAAGGTATTTCTCTAAATACTTACGATTATTTTAATAAAAATATTAATGAACCATATTCCTTAATATTTTTTGATTTTCCTAAAAATATTGATTATTACTTAAAAAACTATCCCAATTCCGATAAATTTTTATTTATTTATGAATCACCAATCAAAAACCCTGCAAATCAAATAATAGAAAATCATAAATATTTTAAAAAAATTTTTACATGGAACAGCATTATTGTTGATAACAAAAAATACTTCAAATTAAATTATGCAATGCAGATACCGACAAACACACCTTGTGTTAATTTTAAAAACAAAAAACTATGTACTGCTATCTTTGGTCACAAACTTCAATCTCATAAATTAGAATTGTATTCAGAAAGAATTAATGCTATAAAATGGTTTCAAAATAATCATCTTGAAGATTTTGATTTATATGGGGAGGGGTGGAATAAATATTATTTTAAAAATAAACTCTTTCATTTAAATAGATTTCAATTTCTAACTAAACTTCTAAAACCAAATTTTCCTTTTTATAAGGGACCAGTAAAATCTAAAATAGAAACATATAAAAATTATAAATTTGCCCTCTGTTTTGAAAATGCTAAGTTCCCTAATTATGTAACAGAAAAAATCTTTGATTGCTTTTTTGCCAGATGCGTGCCCATTTATCTTGGCGCTCCAAATATAACAACCTTTATTCCTCAGAATACATTTATAGATAAAAGACAATTTAAAACTTACGATGAGCTTTATAATTTTCTAACAAATATTAACGAAGAAACATATAATAAATATTTAGAAAACATAAAAAATTTTATAAAAAGTGACAAAATTATTCCGTTTTCTGCTGAATATTTTGCCAGTACAATAATGAATGAAATAATAAAAAAGTAATAACTAAACCTTGATTATTTTTTGATATAAACTGGTTTTCCAAAAATAATTCTTTTAAATTTAGAAAAAATAGGTAATAATTTATGATTGAAGGGAATAAAAGAATATAAATAATAAAAAAAACGCAATAATAAGGCTTTCTTAAAAAATGGATAATTGTTCCTATATTTTTTGACTATTTCAATATTATTTTTTAAGCTTTTTTTATAAAAAGAGTTTGATAAACTTTTATCACTTTCTTGGTAATAGGCAAAATATTCATTAAAATTATAAAATTTGCCAATTGTTCCCAATCTTAACCACAAGTCCCAATCTTCGCAAACTTTTAATTTTTCATCAAAACCTCCTGATAATAAATATGCTTTTTTAACGAAAACAACCGTACTAGATGCAAATAAACAACTAAATAACATAAATTCTCTTATTTTCTGGTCATCACTTGGATATAAGGTTTTATTTATTATTGTCTTATTTTCTTTAATTCTAACTATACCTCCGCCTACTAAAAAAAAATCTTGGTGTTTTTCTAAAAAATCAACTTGCTTTTTAAGTTTTTCAACATTGCACCAATAATCATCAGAGTGTAATAAAGAAACGTATTTACCCTTTGATTTTTTAATGCCATTATCTAAAGCCACACTTACTCCTTGGTTATTTTGATATATATATTTAAAGCGACTATCCTTTAAATAATTTGCTATTATATCTTTTGTATTATCAATAGACCCATCGTCAATAATAATTATTTCAAAATTTTGAAAACTCTGCAAAAGAACGCTATCTATCGCTCTTTTTATATATTTTTCCCTATTATATGTGGGTATTATTACCGAAACTAATGGATTCATTTTTTTAAAAATAACCATGGCTCATTAGTGCTTAAAAGACCAAGTGAGATTAAATATTCTTTATTAAAATTAATTTTTTGATGCATAGGATGTATTTGTGAATCCTCATTTATTCTTAAGCCAGTGACAACTAACCTACCATTTTTGTTTAAATGTTTTATTAAATTAAAAATAACTTCCTTAGCATTAGGCACATGTTCTATAACATCAATAGCAAGAATAGTGTCATAATTTTTAGATATATTTTCATTATTTAAATTTATCATACTAATATTATTAACTCCTTTTTTTTGAAACATTTGTTTTGCAAAATCAAAAGTTCTACCACCTACATCTGCATAATCTACTCTTAGACCATCTTTTGACATTGCAAGACAAAGATCTCCGATTCCTCCTCCATAATCTAAAACATTTCCTTTTACTATTTTAATAATTTTAGAACGAAAATGTCTTTGAGCTAAAGTCATATGCCAAAAAGCTAAATCAAAAATATAAAACGGAGTTGTATTATAAAAAATTTTTTCTTCTTCTTCTGTTTGAGGATTTAAAATAAGCCATAAATTAGAATCTATCCTATTACCAAATTTTAAAAGCCACAAAATTTCTTTTTTAGAAACTCTAAAATGTTCTGATAAATAATTAACAAAATCCATATCCAAAATAATAAAAGAGCCCAATTTTCTGTAAAAATTTTTAGCTATTTTTTTTAAAAAGTTAGGTAAAATACTATATAAAACTCTTAATAAATTATTCATAATACTTTTATTATTTCAAATATTTTATTGAATATTTTTTCATAAGTATAACTTGAAATTGTTCTTTCATATCCAGCTAGAGCAATTTTTTCTCTATCCCCTTGGTTATTTAAATAATATTTTATTTTTTTTATTAAATCCTTATTACTATAAAAACAAGCTATCTCCTTACCTATTGTATAATAATCCTCTAGCCCTTTTGCATAACCAGTCAAAAGAAAAGCCCTACACCCTGGAATTTCAAAATTTCTACCTTTAATTTCATTTTGACCTCTTGCTAAGAAAGACTTAAAGTTTGGTAACCAACTTCTATAATCATTTATTATTAATTTACCTTTTTCATTTTTATTCACAAAAATTCCAGCAATATATTTTAGACCAAAACCCCCAGAACATTTAGAAAAATTAAGATTTATCTTACTTTGATTAAAAACTTTGATCATTTCTTCCTGCGAAATTTTTCCATTAGGCCACCCTCTGCCGAAACATTCTATCTTTATCCCTGCTTTTTTTATTTCTTCAACAATATTTTTTCTATCTCCATGGGATTGGCCAACAAAAGAAACATCATAAATCTTAGGAAGGTTAAGATATTTATGAATATTTTCATTGCATGCCCATCCTCCTACAACTACATTTTTATAACCAATTTTGCTATAATCTTTTACCCTCACTGGCTGATCAGTAGATATCCAAGAAAATAGTGGAGCCCAATATTTTGAAAAATTTTCAAACCTCCATTTATCATCCGCAAACCAATTAAATGTTATAACGCCAGAGCTAGTTATTTTTTTAATTGTTCCTTTTTCTATTTCATCTTTTGATAAAAAGAAAAAACATAAATTAGGTTTTTCCTTAGATACTATATCAAGCAATTCATTATTCATTTCTTTTTTACCTTTTTTTGCCATTATTTCGTCAAAAGGAAAAAAAATAACATCATGCTCCTTATTATTCATTCTAACTAAAGAATCATATAAATTATAATATTCATAACTATAACCTAATTCTGGTTTTCCATAGTCATATTTTGACGCTATGAAAATTATTTTCATTTACTAAAAAAATCTTTAATTCTGTTACAAATATATATAATTTCTTCATCTCTTAAAAAAGAAGAAGATGGTAACCAAAGACCTGTTCTTGAAATATTTTCTGAATTCTTAAAACTACCCTTTATTTTTTTATATGGCACCTGAGTGTGTATAGCTGGATAAAAAATTCTTGAACCTATTCCATTCTCATCTAAAAATTTTACTAAAGGACCTCTTTTATTTTGAGGAACTAAAATATCAATAAACCAAGGAGAAACATTTTCTAGATCAGTTTCTAAAAATTTTATTTCTCTTATGGTAACTAAATTTTTCTTATACAATGTAAAGATTTCCTTTTTTCTTTCCAGCCTCCATTGTAATTTTTTCATTTGTTCTATGCCTATGACTGCCTGCAAATCTGTAAATTTAAAATTATACCCAATAGACTTATGAATATCAACTCCAGCTTTTTTTCTACCAAAATCTTTAATCTCCAATATTTTTTTATAAATTTTTTCATTGTTAGTGATTAAAGCTCCACCCTGCCCAGTTGTTATTATTTTAGGCATAGAAAAAGAAAAGCTTCCTATATCGCCAAAAGTTCCCAAATATCTTCCACGATATTTTGACCCAAAAGACTGAGCAGCATCTTCTATTAAGAAAATCTTTTTCTTTTTGCAAAAACTTACAAATTCATCCATATTAGGACTCCTTCCATTTACAGTTACTAGCATTATTGCTTTTGTTTTTTTAGTTATTGACTTTTTGACAATTTCCAAATCTAAACATAAATTATTAAAATCAATATCAACTAATATAGGCCTTGCTCCAGATAAAATTACAGCATTGGCCGAAGCTATCATTGTGTAATTTGGCACAATAACTTCATCTCCCTTACCTATACCTAAAGCAACAATGGCCACAAACAAACTCACTGTTCCGTTACTTACAACAGAACAGTATTTTGCACCAACATAATCTGCAATCATATTTTCAAATTCTCTAGTTTTTTTAAATTCAGTAAGCCATCCGCCAGATTTTAAATATTCCAAAACAGCATTTTGTTCTTTTTCATCTAACCACGGCTCCATTTGATTTATTTTTTTTATTTCCGCCATATTTTTAAAATCTTTTCCTGTCTTTCTCTGGTCCAGGATAAGGTCCATTTTTAACCTCTAAAACCTTTGTGCTATCTTCTAAAATTTCATACCCGTGCCCACCATTAAGAAAAAAAATAACGTCTCCTTCATTTAAAATTATTGAAGTTAAAAACTTTTCATTTTCTAAAAAAATATCCGCTCTTAATTTTCCGTTTTTTACAAAAACAACTTCCTGAGTTTTTTGCACTTGGCGATGCGAGACAAGATGTATATGGTTATTTAATTTATGACCTTTTTTATAATTCCAAAAACCAACTTGCAAATAATCATTTTCTGTAGAAGCAAAATTTAAGCCCTCCTGCCAGCTATTTTCCCTAACGATTATAGCCAATATTAAATTTTTATGTATTATTTTTTCTGTTTCCATAATTAAATTTAATCTTTTCCCCACCACTTGTTGGGGAATTTTTCTTTTAAAATTTTATCTCCTTCTCCAATCACATTCAAACCCAAAGCTCTCATATCTGCATCTATCATAATTTTAACCAAATCATCAAATTTTATTTTTGTTTTCCATTTCAATTTTTCTTCTGCTTTTTTAGGATTAGATATTAATTTATCTACTTCTGTTGGACGAAAATATGCCTTATCAATTTCAACATAATCTTTTTGATTTAGGTTAACATAAGAAAATGCTTTATCCAAAAATTCCTTTACCGAATGTGTCTCTCCTGTACCAACAACAAAATCATCTGGTTTTTCTTGCTGAAGCATTTTCCACATACATTCTACATATTCTGGAGCAAAACCCCAGTCTCTATTGGCTTCAATATTACCTAAATAAAGCTTATTTTCCAAACCTGCTTTTATTCTAGCAATCCTTCTTGTTATTTTTCTTGTCACAAAGGTTTCTCCTCTTCGTGGACTCTCATGATTAAACAAGATTCCATTGCAAGCGAAAATATTATAAGCTTCTCTATAGTTTGTGGTTATCCAATAAGCATAAATTTTGGCTACTCCATAAGGAGATCTAGGGTAAAATGGAGTTATTTCTGATTGAGTATTTTCTTGAATTTTCCCATACAATTCGCTAGTAGATGCCTGATAAAATTTTGTTTTCTCTGATAATCCTAACAGTCTTATTGCCTCCAAAAGCCTTAATGTTCCTAAACCATCAGCATTAGCTGTATATTCTGGCACCTCAAAAGAAACTTTTACATGGCTCTGAGCAGCTAAATTATAAATTTCATCTGGTTTAATTTTTTGTATCAAACCAATTAAAGCAGTAGAATCTGTCATATCTCCATAATGAAAAAAGAACTTGGCTCCAGGTGTATGCTGTTCGTCAACAATAATATGATCAATTCTTGAAGTATTAAAAGTACTTGCTCTCCTAACTATTCCATGAACCTCATATCCTTTAGATAATAAAAATTCCGCAAGATAAGAACCATCTTGACCCGTAACCCCAGTTATTAAAGCTTTTTTATTCATTATTTTCTTGATACCATTTAATTGTATTTTTTAACCCCTCAATAAAATCTGTCTTTGCCATAAAACCAAATTCATTTTTTGCCCGACTAATATCTAAACATCTTCTTGGTTGACCATTTGGCTTTGTTTTATCCCATCTTATTTCTCCTTTAAAATCCATTAAAGAAGCAACTAAATTAACCAATTCTTTAATAGTAATCTCTTTTCCAGACCCAATATTAACTGGTTCTGACTTATCATAATTCTCTGTTGCTAAAATAATCCCCTCTACTCCGTCTTTAACATAAAGAAATTCTCTTGAAACTTCCCCTGTGCCCCACACATCAATATACTCTTTGTTCCACTTTTTTGCATTATATATTTTTTTAATTAAAGCAGCTATTACATGAGATTTATCATCTTCAAAAGCATCTCCCGGACCATACATATTTACAGGGAAAAGCGAAATAGCATTAAATCCATACTGATCTCTATATGCCTGCGATTGAACCATCAACATTTTTTTTGCCAAGCCATAAGGCGCATTTGTTTCTTCAGGATAACCTGACCAAATGTATTCTTCTTTAAATGGCACTGGCGTAAATTTAGGATAAGCACAAACAGTAACAATACCTGTAAACTTTTCTACTCCTATTTGCCTAGCTGCCTCCATTAATTGAGTGCCCATCATTAAATTATCATAAAACAATTCTCCAGGTTTTTCCATATTCAATCCTATCCCTCCTACTTTAGCAGCTAAGTGGATTATTATATCTTGACCTTCAACAACTTTTTTACAGTCTTGCCACTTAATTAAATTTATTTCTTCTTTAGTAGGCAAATATAAATTTTCTTTTGGGATTCTTCTGATATTTAATAAATTTTCAACCAAATGCTTTCCTACAAAACCGTAAGCTCCGGTAACCAAAATTTTCTTTTTTGTTAAATCAATCATACTTATTCTTTTTACTGCTTAATAACTCTTTTATTATATCATAAATTTTAATTATTTCATCATTTAAAAGCCCTAAACCAGATGGCAAATATAACCCATATTTTTCTATTCTTTCTGAAATAGGACATTTTGCGCTTTTTACTTTTATTCTTTTACTTTTCCAAATAGTCTGCAAATGTAAAGAATAAAAAAACGGCCTAGTTTGTATTCCTTTTTCTGCTAATTTTTCAGCAAATTTTTCTGCTGTAAAGCCTGTTAATTTATCTAGAACAATTCCATACATCCAATAAACATTTTTAGCATAATTTTTTTCTACTGGCAACTGCAAACCTTTTACATTCTTTAATAATTCTGTATATTTTTTTGCATTATCTCTTTTTATTTTTATTAATTTATCAATATTTTTTAACTGAGCTAAACCAATTCCTGCCTGTAAATTTGTCATTCTATAATTTCTTGCTAAATCTTGATGCAGAAATCTTTGCTTTTTACCAAAACCTAAATTTCTCAAACTTTTTGCTTTCTCAAAATAATTTTTTTTATTTGTTAAAATAATTCCTCCCTCACCAGTAGAAATAATTTTGTTAGCATAAAAACTAAAACAAGAAATATCGCCAAAACTCCCACATTTCTTACTTTTATATTCTGCTCCGTGAGCTTCGGCTGCATCTTCAATTATTTTTAAATTATATTTTTTAGCAATTTTTAAAATCTTATCCATATCACAAGGATGCCCGTAAATATGGACTATCATTATGGCTTTGGTTTTCTTAGTAATTTTTGCTTCAATTTTATTTACATCTATATTCCATGTATCGGGCTCTGAATCGACAAAAACAGGAATCGCGCCATAATTTACAACAGCTAAAGCACATGACATTATTGTAAAAGAAGGTATTATAACTTCATCGCCTTTTTTTAATTCAAGACAGCCAACAGCTACTTCTAAAGCCGATGTTCCCGAAGAAACAGCAACCCCATATTTTCTACCAACATATTTTGCGAAATCTTTTTCAAATTGCACAACAAAAGGACCTTCTGAAGAAATCCAGCCCGAATCAATGCACTCATTTAAATACTTTTTTTCATCACTAATGAATAGTGGCTTATTTACCGGAATCATTGACATTTATTTTAAAATTTGTTAATATAATTATCGTACCTTGACATTTTTTTTACCTCTATATAAAAGGGCCCAAAATGAACGTCCAAGAGTTATTTCCCGAAACCTTTGACTTGGTGACAAAGGCACACAAAGGTATTCACGGTGGCCACGACATCCATCACGCCACACGTGTTGCGACATGGGCACAAAGGATTGCCATGAATGAATGGGGCGACCAGTGCGTCGCAAAATTGGCAGGTCTTGCTGGCCTTTGCCACAACGCAGACCGCCTCATTGAACACCAATATGGACACGGTAATGCACCCGAAAGTGCTACAAGAGAGCTTCTGACATCTTGGCTAGAGACCAGTGACATCTCCGTGGACGAGTTGGAAATCGTCTTGTCAGCAGTATTGAATCACGGTGCAAAGAATAGTGCTAATGATTCCCGAGTTAAGAAAGCTCTAGCAGATGCTGACAAAGTGGTTAACATGGCTCTAGACCTGATCATCAGGTCCGGCCAACTCTACCATGATCTGCCTGCAGTTGACCACGTATGGTTTGTTAACGACCCGGAAGCGACCTACCTAAATCCTAAATCGTCCCTCAAGGATATTTGGTACTCGCCGGCCGAATGGGTTGACCCAAGTTGTCCATTCTGCTTCTGCACCAGCTTAGGATGGAGAATCGGTGAAAAGCGTGCCCAAAATCTCACCGATTACATACAAACCCTGCGGGCCCAGATGGAAGAAGACGGGATTGTCTTCAAGGAATAAATCAACCTCATTACTCTCACTATAGGACGGACCCAAAATCCGTCCTCTTTTTTTACAAATTTTCAAATTTCTTCTATGCCTTTAAATTCTATTTTATAATCTTCATTTAAATATGGACCTTGTTTTACTTCTATCATTTCTGTATCTTTTAAAAACTCAAAACCATGTCCTCCTCCAGCTAATAAAACAACATTTCCTTTTCCTAAAATTCTTGAATCAAAATATGTTTTGTCTTTACTGTAAAAATTAATTTTTACTTTGCCTTTTTTAATAAATAAAGTTTCCTGAGCAAAAACAATGTCTCTTTTAGTAATTTCATGGCAATGAGCGCTTATTTTTTCTTTAGCTTTTTTAGATATAAAAGCCAACTGCTGAGAAAATTCTCCAGAAGTCAAAAAATTAACACCCTTCTTTTTAAAGTTGTTATAAATAATTATTGCCAAAATTTCATTATTTTTATTTTTTATCGTTTCCGTTGTTTTCATTTTATGTTTTATTAATTTTACCTAAAGCTTTTTTTACGGCCATAATCCACATTTTAGCATAACTTTCAAAATTAAAATCTTTTATTTTTTCATAACCCTTGTCAACCATCTGTTTTCTTAAGCTTTCATCTGTCCAAACTTTAACAATTTTTTCTGCCATATCTTCGGGATTAAATGGGTCAAATAAAACTCCTGCATCTCCCACCTGCTCTGGCATAGCAAATAAATTAGGGCAAATTACCGGAGTTCCCAAAAACATCGATTCAACAATAGGTATATTTGTAGGTCCACCAACCGAAGCGAAAACAAGAACCATTGTCTTTTTATATAATGCCACAATTTCTTCATCTTTTACATAGCCTAAATGAAAAATCCTATCCTGTAAGTTTAAATCTTTCGCTAAATTCATAATTTTATTATAGTTTTTAGAGTTTGCTTTATCATTGCCTACTAAAACTAATGGAATTTTTTGGTTATATTTATCTTCTGCAATTTTTATTGCTTTTATTAAATTTAAATGATTTTTGTGTGCCCAAAACTGAGCTGGATAAAAAACAAAATTTTTTGGCAAATTATATTTTTTTAATAATTCATTAGCTGTCTCTTTTGCCATATCTTTAAAAGCAAAAACATAACCAGCTGGCAAATAAGGAATTGACATTATCTTTTCTTTTGGTGTTTTAAAAAACTTTTGCAAATGTTCTGCCCCACAATTAGAATCAACAATAGCTAATGCAGAATATTTTATAGCATTCCCAAAAACAACATTGCTTATAACGCGATCTTTAAAAGAATATTCTGGAAACTGCGGATAAAATTTATACATTACATCTGGTATAGAAACCATATATGGTATTTTGTTTTCAAAACCAAGTAAAAGTTGAAAAGGTATTATCAAAAGATCTATTTTTGCGTCCTTTAAAATTTTCTCATTTTTTTTATTTGTGATAAATAAAGGCCTGCCAAATAAGCAATTAAAAGAAAATTTTATTTTGCCTAAAAAACTGTTATAACTTGGATCTAGAGAAATAAATTTGATACCTTCTAAATTTTTCACTTTCAAAAATTCCTTCGGAGATTCCTCTGCATAATACAAAATTGTATAATTAAAATCAGAACAATGATTTATTAAACTTTCAGCAATACTTAATCCATATTGGAAAACCCCCATCTTTCTGGAAATTGAAAATAGAATTCCTATATTTTTTTTCATTTTATTTATTTTATTTTTAGCAAAAATCCTGTTAAGTCATGAATCGGAAACTCTTCTTGCAATTTATAATAATTATCAAATAATGCAACAAGCTGATTTCTATTTCTTAAATATCCAGCAAAACTCATTTTGTTCCCTTGGAGAACCTGAGAAAAATATCCTAATTTAGATTTGAGTAAAAACCCTATTTTCGATATATCACATGGCACAAATAAAATATTTTCAATTCCTGTTTGATTCATTTTACAAAAAATTTTATCCCATTGTTTATTATTAAAATCCGCATCAAGACGATGTAAAATATATAAAGTATCTACTCCATAATTAATCCACTCATCTTTTAACATATCAAAAACTTCTACATTATCAGCTTCAGTAAAAACATTTTTTAATCTTTCAACAGCCTTTGGCGCAAAATCTGAACAGCTTATTTGAATTTCAGGATAATTTGCTTTAAGGTTATATTCCATAAAACCTGCGCCAAATCCAAAAGAAATTACTTTTTTAAAATTTTTCCTCTTTATTTTTAAAAAATTTGCAATAGCTTTGCCTCTTTCTACCATAATTGTATGATTTTTGCACTTTTCAATCCATTTATTTCGATTGCTAGGAATAGAAAAAGGTGTAGATTCGTCCTCATCTAGTCTTATAGTGTCCCAAGAAGAAGATATAAGAAGATTTCTACCAACATTCTCTGCTTTTTTACCAAAACAATAATAATGTTTAACTATTAGTTTCATAATTTAATTCTTTGAATAATTTTTTGAAAAGAAAATCAATTACTTTTATTTCAAACCTAGAAAATTTGTTTTTATAATCTCCAGATATGCCTCTTCTGAATTCAGCACTACCTTTGTCTTCCTGTCCTCTTTTACGACCTGTGATTTTTTCAAATGAAAAATTTTCTACTGCTTCTTTAATAATTTTTTCATCTAATTGAATTTCCAAATATTTTAAAATCTTTTCTAGTACTTGCTGGCAATTTACCAACAAATCTTCATATCTTACAAAATAGTAACTAGATTTTTTCCAGCTATAATAATGTCTTTTCCAACTTAAAATTATTTTAATATAATTTAACAGTCTAAAGCTTTTTTCCATTAAAAGAAAAAATTTTGCTCTCGGATGACCCCAGCCAATTTTATTGTAATTTATTAAAACCAAGTTTTGCATAGAAACCGCCACATCTCTTGGATCACGCACTAATAAAATTATTTTATCAGTTAAATCAATTTGTGATCTTAAAATATTGTGAGTTTTAACAACTAAAGAATAATTTGTTCTTTCCCTATTTGGTAAATTACCCTGTGTTAAATCCAAAATATGCTCCGAAACAGAATATTTTTTTCCATTTAAAAAATTGTATGGTTCGATAAATTGGGCATTTAGGATATAACAAAGCATATAAGAAAGCCAGCCTTGCCCGGATCTTCCAAAATCAGAAACTAATACAATTTTATTTCTAGATTTTGATTCCATAATTTTTTTGTAAATTTTCTAAAATCATATTTACTGATTCGCCCACAGACAACTTATCTGTTTTAATTTCTAAATCACGGTTTTGCGGAATTTCATAAGGTGACTCAAGTGAAAAACCAATTAAATCTTTAATTTCTCCACTTTGCGCTTTTTTATAAATTCCTTTGACATCATTTTTTATAACAACTTCAAGTGGGCAATTTAAAAATATCTCAAAATAATTTTTGCCAAATGTTTTCCGCGCGACATCTCTTGTCTCTTGATAAGGAGAAATTACAGCCACAATCATAAAATCATAATCATTTTCAAAAGCTTGACAATGCGAAATTATTTTTAAATTATTTTCAATAATATCTTGTCTTGAAAAATGTTTCTCTTTTTTTTCTTTTTGCCGAAATATATCGCCATCAACCTGGCAAACCGAAAACCCAACTTTTTCTAAAGCCTGCTTCAAAAAATCTGAAAGAGTAGATTTTCCCGATCCCGATAACCCTGTAAACCAAATTATCATATTTTATTCTTTTTCGAAAAGCTTACTTTTATCTTTTTTATAAAAATCTTCCAGCATTCCTACAATTTCAGGACGCATCAAATAATCAGGAATTTTTTCACCTGCCAATAAACAAGTTCTAGCTTTTGTGCCACTAATACTTATTTTTGAATCTTCTTTATGACTGCATTCAAAATTAACTTCTTTACATTCTTTACAAAAATCTGCTTTATCAAACATTAAAGGTTTTATTCCAATATCCCCCACCTTTTCAAAAATCTTATGTGAAGCATCTGGCTTATAAAAATTTCCAACTCCAGTATGATCTCTGCCAACCACAAAATAGCTACACCCTAAATTTTTTCTACATAAAGCTGTAAATACAGCTTCTCTGGGACCAGAATATCTGGAATATGTTGTAAAAGCTCCAATAATAGCAGGATATGGATCATAAAAATTATTTTTAATCATTTCCTCATAAGCTTTAATTATTACTTGCGCAGTAAAATCATCTTTCTTTTTTGGTCCTATTACAGGACTAATAAACAAAGCATCAGCTCCTACTTTTTTTAGAGCCTCTTTTTGGATAAATTCATGCCCTCTATGTATTACATTTCTTGTATGAAATCCTACTATCTTTTGCCAACCAAAATTTTTAAAAATTTCTCTGCTTTGTTTTGGAGTCAGGCTATAAAATTCCGCATAAGAGTTTGGTCTTTCAAAAAGAAAAACTTGACCTGCTACAATATAATCACCTTTTTGATTAAAATTTGCCACTCCAGGATGAGATTGGTCTGTTGTTCCAAACCATTTTTGCGCGATTTCTTTTTTGTCTATTTTCTTGATTTCTGAAACATCAATCATTCCATAAATTTTATTTCCTATTTTTTCTAATAAAGCAACTTTGTCACCTTTTTTAAAATTAATTTCTTTTTTAATTAATTGCAATAAAATAGGTAAAGTCCACACTGCTCCATTTTTAAGCTTATATTTATCTAAAACCAACATCAATTCTTTGTAATCCATAAAACCATCTATTGGCGAGTATGTGCCTTCTGCAATTTGAACAACATCAAGCATTGTTTGACTTGAAATTCTTAATTTTGGCAATTTATCTAAATTTAAAACAGAATTTCTGTCTATTACATTTTGAACCAAAACTCCACCATGAGGTTCAATCAAACTATAATCAAAAATTGAATTTAAATATTTTATATTTTTTTCTTTTTGATATTTTGCACTACAGGATGTTTGCCAATAGCAGTTTCAGCGGCCAACACCAAACCCGAAGCTCCTGAAAGCAATGTATTGGTAATATCATTAATTTCGGCTCTAGTTGGCTGAAAATTTTCCATCATTGTTTCTAATAAATTTGTAGCCACATAAACTGGTTTTTTTATTTTTTTAACTGTATCTAAAATATATTTTTGAGCAAGACCAATTTTCTGCAGGGACACATCCCTAGACAAATCACCCCTATCAATTAAAATAGCATCAGATACTTTACAAATTTCTTCTAAATTATTCATTCCTTTCTTACTTTCTATTTTGCTTATTACAAAAATTGGATATTTAAAAATTTTCCTCAATTTATCCACATCTTCTTTTTTAGAGGCAAATGACAATGCCACGCAATCAACCTTTTTTTTCTTTGCCATTTTGAAAATCTTTAAATCTTTTTTGGTAAAAGCAGATATATCAATTTGCCTATCTAAATTTACCCCTTTATTAGACCCCACCACTCCTCCGCTTAAAATCATTGCTCTTACTTCTTTTCCGACTATTTTAATTACCTGAATAATCACATTATTAAAATCTAAATATAAAACATCTCCTTCCTTTAAAAATTTTGATGGCTCTATCGGATATAAAGGAATATTATATTCATCTCCCAAAATATTTTCCGAAACAAAATTTACAACACTATTGCTTTGAACAAGAATTTTTCCACCTTTCATTTTGCCCGTCCTTATTTGAGCACCTTCTGAATCTACACAAATTGTTTTATTAGTTCCTTGCTTTAATCTATTATAAAAATCTAAAAAATCCTCAACTTTTGTATGAGATAAGTTTATTCTAAAAATATCAACTCCCGCAGAATCAAGCCTTTGTAAAATTAATTTATCAATAGAAGCGGGTCCTATTGTCGCCAAAATTTTAACACTTTTTCCCATATTTTTTAATCTAACCAATTTTCTTTTAATACTAATTTTTTCCAATCAGAGTTTATTATTAATTTAAAATCATATTTTATCCTTCTTATATAATAAAAAATAAACGCCCATCTTATTCTCCATTTTGAATTTCCAGTAATAAAGTTTATCAGCAAAAATAGTAAACAATAAGGCATTCTTAAAATATAATATAATATTTTAACATAAAGTTGAAAATTATTGTATTTTTTAGCCTGATAAGCAGTGTAAGAATCAACCGCTCCCTGGTTTGCAAGACGCTTGTTAATATATTTTTGTATTAATCTTTCTTTTGGTATTATATGATAAATTATTGATTTTGGCAAGAATACAAATTTTAACTTCAACTTTTTGATTTTAATATTTAGCCCGAGTTCTCCATTACCAATCCAAAGACCTGCCGTATTTTCAGGATTAAAACCACCAGCTCTAACAAAAACATTCTTTAAAATTGCATAATGGCAACTAAACACACCCATAGATTCATAAGAAATAATTTCTTTTTTTTCTCTAGTAGGCTCAGTTAAGCTTAAAATACTATTGTAACAATTTTCTAATATCCATTTTGGAGGATTTACTTCAAAAATAGGCAAAATTAAACCCGTCACAGCTCCAATATCTTTTTCTTTATCAAAAACTTTAATTATTTCTTCTAAAAGACCACCATCAGCTTTCATATCGTCATCTGTAAAATACAAAATTTCTCCTTCTGCTATTTTTGAGGCAGTATTTCTTGCAAAATGCACTCCTTGCCTTGGTTCAAAAATATATTTTATTTTGACTCCGTTTTTATTAGCATTTATTAAATTTTCTACTATTCTTTTTGTTAAGTCACTAGAATTATTATCTACAATAATAATTTCATAGTTTTCTTTATTAAAAGACTGCAACATAAAAGATTTGATAGTTGTTTCTAAGGGCTTACCCCTGTTGTAAGTAGGTATAATTATTGAAACTTTATAAGACATAATTATAATAAAATAATTTTTATTTTTAGTAAAAAAACTTTAAAAGTATCTAAAAAATAAAATAAAAATATTTTCGCTGTTTGTTTTTTAAACAATTCTACTATAAAAATCGGTTTTTTAGATATTGTTTTTATAATTTCTATTATGTCTTTTCTTCTGGTTTTCTGTTTGTTAGATATATTGGCAAATTTATGCAATACTTTAAGCTGATTCTCAGTTAATATACCATTAGTCATAGCAACCTCTCTACCGCTATACAAGCTTGGATCAAATTGATTAGTTATCAATTTTTTATCTTCTGCCCATTTTGCCAAAGGAGTACCAACATAAGGCGTAGCTATTGTGAACTCGTTAAAACTTGTATTTAAAGATAAAGAAAAGTTGATTAAATCAATTGTTGATTCTATTGTTTCGCATGGAAGACCTATAATATAAAACCCCGAAGTCTTTATTCCTATTTTTTCGCAATGATTTAAAATAATATCTATTTGTTTTTTTCCTATTCTTTTACGATTAACTAATTTTGCTGTTTCCTCATTTATAGTTTCTACTCCAAAACAAATTCTATTGCAACCTGCTTTTTTCATTATATCTAAAAGTTCTGAGTCTAATAAATCTAATCTTGTTTCACATTGCCATGTAATATTTATCTTATTATTAATAAGTTGATTACAAATATCTACTGTTCTTTGTCTATTAATTGTAAACTCTGGATCTCTAAATCTCACAAAATCAACTTTAAAAACAAAAAGTAATTTTCGCAATTCCTCTATTATATTTTCAACACTTCTAGTTCTCCAGACAGATCCTTGATAAACGGGATATGGACAATATCCACAGTTATAAGGACATCCCCTGCTCGCAAGACATGTAAGAAATGAATATTTTTTATAAGGAACTAAACTCCAATCTGGCAAAGGTAAATTATCTAAATTATGGCTAAATTCGCGCATTCCAGTATAAACAAATTTACTATTATTTTTAAAACCAATTCCCTTTATATTTTCTTTTGATAATTTATTCTTAATATCCAAAAAAGCAAATTCAACTTCCCCTGATATAAAAAAATCTATATTATGCTTGCTTAAAACTCCTATAAACTTATCAAGAAAATTAGCAAACAAACAAATTTTTATCTTTTTATTACTTTTTTTAAGCAAATCAGCAAAAAACAAATCTTTATCTATGGTTGGGACAGATGTCCTTAAAAAAATAAAGTTGTAATTTTCCTGAATAATTTTCTTAATTAATTCCTTATGCTCAACTTTATCCAATTCATTGTCAACAACTTTGACATTATAGTCTGCTTCTTTCAGCACAGTAGCTGAAACTATAAAATCCAATATGGGCATTTTAAATTTATGAGAATAAACTTCACCAAGGCCTGCCATAGTATCTTTAACAGAAACTGATTTTTCGCCATAATCAAGATTTAAAAATAATATTCTGTCATTTATTGTTATCATAAATTTATCTTTTTAAAGCTGTTATTAAAAGTTCTTTTGATTGATTAATAATAGATCTATCAAACAAATATAGAAACCCTATATAACTTATTGCTCCAGTAAAAGTAATTATAAAAATTTTATACAAACTTGCAATGCCCTCGAAGGGACTAAACAAAACAACTAATGCGTGAGCAACAGAACCCATCAACAAAACAGCTATAATAATTTTTGCATAACCTATTAATTGGAACGGTTGAAAGCTTATTTTTAAAACCTTTTTAACAACAATAAAATTTAAAAAAACATAAACTGTTTCCAATCCTAATCTAGCTAAACAAAAAGTAAAAATCCCAAACGGAGCTGAAACAATATATATTGGAACGCTTATTACCACAAAAAAACCAAGTAGTTTTGAATTTATATCAGGCCTCCCAATTGCCCTCATAACGCCACTATTCGCACAGATTAACCAACTAACCGATTGGACTAGGCTCAAAATTAAAATAACCTGAGCAATCCCCGACCATTTTTCATTAAAAACAATTGCAGAAAATGGTACAGAAATTATAGTTAATCCCATACCCATTGGCAAAGATAGAGCAGAAACTAATTTTGTGATCTTTAAAAAATATTCCCTAAGTTCTTTATCATATTTTTGCAATCTAGAAAAAGTAGAATAAAGAATTGGGATTATTGAATTAAATACTGTTCCAAAAACCAATAAAACAAATGTGGCCCCCATTTGATAAATCCCAAGCTCTTTTATATCCAGAAAATATCCAACAGCCATAGATTCTCCTTGTACAATTAACCAAGCAAAAAACGTTTCCAACAAAATCCAACCACCAAATCCGAATAATTGTCTTGCTAATATTTTATCAAAACTCATATTCGGTCTCCACGAACTAGTGAACCAAAAAAATACCATTTGTATAAAAGACCCTGCTAAAGACCCAAGAACTATTGCCCAAACCCCAAAATTTAAAAACGCAAGAGGAATAGACACAAAACCTGGTACGAATGAAGAAATTAGTCTATTAAAAAATATTTTTTTAAAATAGAATTCTCTCTGGAAAAGAGCTATCTGAACCGAGCTCAATGATACAAAAATTATTTGTAAAGACAAAACCCTTAAAACAAATATTACTCTTGCCTCTCTAAAAATATCAGCAATTATCGGAGCTATAAAAAAAAGTGTCAAAAAAATTAAAAAAGACAAAATAAAATTCCCCCAAAAAACAACATTAGCTGATTCTTTGACATCTTTATCGCGTTGTATTAAAGCTTTTGCTAAACCAAAATCCTGAAAAAGTTTTGCTAAACTTATAAAAATTGTAGCTATAGCAATAATACCAAAATCAGAAGGAATAAGAAGTCTGGCTAAAATTAAAGTTACAATCGGAGGAAAAAGGGAAGCAATAAACTCATTTAAAAAAGACCATTTTAATGATTTAATGGCTTTATTTTTTATATTATTAGGTAAGTTTAAATTATTTTGATCTAATATTTTTTCCTTCATTAAAAAACTTACTATTATTTTATTAATTTTTATACCATTTAATAGACAAACTCAAACCTTTTTTGATTTCAAAAATAGGTTTATACTCTAACATCTTTTTTGCTTTAGAAATATTTGCTACATACTTTACCACTTCTCCCGTTCTGTTTGCTCTAAGCAAAATTTTACTTTTACTTTTTAATTCTTTTTTAATTATTTTTGCAACATCAATTAATTTTTGTCCTTTTCCCGAAGCAATATTAAAGGTATTATTTTTTACCTTATCAAATTTTTCAATAGATTTTATTATTCCATCAACACAGTCATCTATATATGTAAAATCTAATAACTTATTTTTACCAAAAATTTCTACTTTTTCTTTATTCTTCATTTTCCTTATCATCAACGGTATAAACCTATTTGACTCATCATACATTCCATAAACATTAGAAAATCTTAAAACAATATAATTTATTTTATAACATTTTTGATAAGAATAAACTAAAACTTCGTCAGCAATCTTACTAGCTGAATATGGACTTTCACAAAACTGAATATCTACATCATTTTCTTTTGCTTTTATTTTTTTTCTATTGCCATAAGTTTCTCTTGAAGAAGAAAAAATTATTTTATCTATTTTATTTTTTTTAGCAAATTCTAAAATATTATAAGTAGTAATTATATTATCTTTTGCTAAATCTGGTTCTATAACTAAATCATAAACTCTAGCATTGGCTGCCAAATGAATTATTAAATCTATATCACTTGGAATTTTTTCTATATCCTCTTTTTTGAGCAAATCTCCGACTACTGTTAATTTATTTAAATTTTCGTGCCATTTATTTTCTTTTTTATCAAAACCAACAACCTCATAGTTATTTTCTAAAAGTTTTTCAAATAATCTTGTCCCAATTGTCCCAGAAGAACCTGTAATTAATATTTTCATTCTAATTTCTTTTCTTTATTTATTAAAACTTCATACTCCTTTATCATTGGGTGATCCCAAGTTTCTTTAAGCATTTTCAAAACTTCCTCTTCAAACCAAATTTTCTTTTCTTTGCCACGATTAAATTTTTTCCAAATTTCAGGACCCTGTTTTTTATATGCTTGCAACAAACTTTCTATATTATGAATTTTATCTGCCAATGATACTGCCTTAGATCCATCTGGACCGTTCCTTACAGTTTCAATATATTTTTTCTTTTCGTCTTCCCATATTAAAGAATTATCATTCGTAACAGCTTTTACAATTTCTAAAACTTCTTTACCAAGTTCATTTTTTAATATTTTTTCTGAAAAATTAGTATCCTCCAAAACATCATGGACTAAAGCAGCTGCAACGATTTTATCTGAAAAATTATACTTTGCTAATTTCAAAGCTACCATAAAAGGGTGAATAATGAATGGCAATCCATCTGCTTTACGAACCTGATCTTTATGTGCAAAGACTGCTATCTTTACGGCTTTCCCAATAATATTATCATCCATAATTTTAATGCTTATCTTCCAATAGAATAATATTTAAAACCTAATTTTTCCATTTTTTTTGGTTCAAAAATATTTCTTCCATCAATTATTATTGGTTTTTTTAATAATTTCTTGATTCTTTTTAAATTCATTTTATAAAACTCTTGCCATTCTGTTAAAATTATTAAAACATCGCAACCATTGGCTACATCATAAATATCTTTTGCATAATAAATTTTATCTTTAAAAATCTTTTTTGCATTTTCAATAGCAACAGGGTCAAATACTCTTACCTCTGCACCACTATCTAAAAATGAACTTATAATATCAATTGATGGTGCCTCTCTCATATCATCTGTGTCTGGCTTAAAAGACAAACCTAAAACTGCAATTTTTTTATTTTTAAATCCTAAAATTTTATCCTTAACTGTTTCAATAAAATTATATCTTTGTTGCTTATTTATTTTTTTAACTTCTCTTAAAAGATCAAAATCATAACCAGATTTTTCTGCAACATTAATGAAGGCTGATACATCTTTTGGAAAACAACTGCCACCAAAGCCAATCCCTGCCTTCAAAAAATGCTTCCCAATTCTTTTATCCAGTCCCATAGCTAAAGCAACTTCCTCTACGTTTGCATTATTTTTTTCGCAAATATTAGCAATTGTGTTTATAAAAGAAATTTTAGTTGCTAAAAATGCATTACAAGAATGCTTTATAATTTCAGCCGATTCAATTGAGGTAAAAATTAAAGGAGCTTTAATGGGACTATAAATGCTTCTCATAATTTTTTCTGCTTTTTTACTCTCAACTCCAATTACAATTCTATCTGGTCTTAAAAAATCATCTATGGCAGTACCTTCTTTTAGAAATTCTGGATTAGAAACTACATCAAATTCAACTCCTTTTTTGCAAAATTTTGAAATTATTTCTTTTATTTTTTGACCAGTTTTAACTGGCATTGTGCTTTTAGAAACAATAACTTTATACTTATCTATTACTAAAGCTATTTCTTTAGAAACATTTTCAACGAACTGCAAATCTGTCTCACCATCTTCTCTTGTTGGAGTATGAACTGCAATAAAGATTATATCTGACTTTAAAACCGCATCTTTTATATCTGTTGTAAAATATAACCTCTTCTTATTTTTTGCCATTAACTTTTCTAAACCTGGCTCATAAATAGGACAAATTACTTTTTTTAATTGATCAATTTTCTCTTTATTATTATCTACACAAATAACGCTGTGACCAATTTCAGCCAAACAAACTCCAGATGCCAATCCCACATATCCTGTTCCTATAACACAAATTTTTTTCATTTTTCTAAAAATTTATCTTGTTATTTTTATTAATAATTATCCTAGCAATATCAGAATCTAAAATTTTGCAATTTTGCATAACACAATGTCCACCAATTTTACCTTTCATATATTTTAAATACGGACGCAAAACTTCATTTCTACCTAATTTTTTATAACCTTGATTATACGATATATTTGCCTCTGTATAAACTTTTTCAAAATCTACTTCATTTTTATCACACCACTTTTTAATTTCTTTATTTAAGATTATATTCCATCCATACTGGGTTGTGTCCCAGATCTTTAAAGCCTCTGTTGTTTTAGCAGGTATGAATAATTTTGTCTTAATTCCTAAAGAAATTAAGTGCTTTTCTGCCATATTACCTGCTTTTTTATTTTCGGCTCCAATATATTTTACAAAAGTTTTAATTCCTTTATAAAGATGTGGATGCACTCCTCTTACCGGACTGTGGACTACCATACCACCAAACATTTTGGCTAATTTTTGAGTGGTTCCCGGAGCTACTGTTGTGTGTATTATTGTTAGTTTTGGATTAGCCAACTTAATCTCTTTTTTTACTATGTCTATAAAGTTATCAAACCATGGAATGCAAATATGCAAAACTTCAACGCCCTGTAATCCATCGTCTTTTTTTAAATCTTTTATTCTAGGATTTTTGTAAAATTGAGCCATTGAAGATCCAATTTCTCCAAATCCTAAAATTCCCACTTTTGCAGTACTCTTTTTCATAAAAAATTTATGATTGTTTTATTTTATCAACAGTATTTTTTAAAAGCCAAGAAGAACTTTGTACTTTATCTCCTCCAACTCCATTTAAAACTTTTATATTAAATTTTTTACAAACGTCCTTTTCGCTTTCTGGAAGATTGTCAAAATTTCTATCTCCGCCTTTAGCAAAACACAAATCTCCTTTATATTTATTAGCAATAAGCTTTAAACTTTTAGCTTGCGTAGCATCTTTATCTACTGACAATATTACCTCATCAGCATATCTTAAGGCTTTTACAATTTCTAACCTTTCCTGCTCTTTCATAAATGGGACTGATCCTTTTAATTTTACTTGCTTATCATTATTTACCAAAACAACCAAAAAGTCGCCAAGCTTTTTTGACTCTCTAATCAAATTAATATGACCGATGTGTAATGGGTTAAAATACCCCGAAGTGATCACTATCTTTTTGCCTTCCATTTGATTTTTGATTTTTAAACCTGTATTATTAGTTAATATATTTTTACCATAAATTAATATGAAAAACAATACCACAAAACAAGAATACCAAAATAAATTTTATTGGCTTTATTTAGCAAGCTTTTTTATTATTCTTTCTCTGCCCTTGTGGGCGTTCCAACCGTTTTTCTTTCCGCCAGAATGGGGCAAAATGATAGCTTTTAGAGTTATTTTTTCTTTAATACTTCTGCTTTTCTTATGGCAGGCAATATCAGAAAAACTATTTTGGCATAATATTATAGAAAAATATAAAAATAATAAAAAAATATTTTGGTTTTTCGGTCTTTTAATATTAGCTGTAATTTTATCTACTATTTTTTCTAAAGATATGCTTTTTAGTTTATGGGCATCTCCACATCGCTCTGGTGGAGCCATAAATTTATTATTTACAATCCTCCTACCATTTGTACTATTTTTTATAATCAGAAAAGAACACTGGGAAAAACTTTGGGATTTTGAATTTATAATTGCAAACATTGTTGTACTTTTTGCCACAATCCAATATTTTGATCTTCTGCCAAAAGTATTTATTGATTACGAATATAGACCACCATCTACAATGTCAAACCCAATACTTTTGGCAATCTATCTTTTACTTTTAATCTTCCCCCTACTTTCATTCTCACTCAAAGAAAAATCTAAAAAAGCAATTTTTTACTGGGCATCTTTAACTTTCTTTACCTTTGGCATCTTTATATCTGGCTCCAGAGCAACTTTTATAGGAATTTTTATAGGAGCTATTTATTTTCTTTTATTTTTTCCTAAAAAATTATTTAAAACTAAAATTGTTATTTCTGCTATCTTGCTTTTGGTTCTTTCTGTTATTTTATTTATAAATTTTACCCCAAAACTTCCCAGCTTTATAGAGAAAAATGAAAAGATATTAACCATAGCAAAAAGATTATCCATTAAAAACGCGATAACAGACTTAGGGGAAACCCGTTTTTCTGCATGGAAAGTATTCTTAAATTCTTCTATGGAAAATCCTATTTTAGGTTGGGGGCCAGAAAATCAATCTATTGCTTTTGATAAATATTATGACCCTTCCTTGCCGTATCTAGTAGGTCAATCAAAAAATAACTGGTGGGACAGAGCTCATAATATATTTTTGGACTTAGCGGTTTCTTATGGTTATGCATTTTTAGCAATTTATATTTTTATTTTTGGCTTTTTGTTTTGGAAATTACAAAAATCTAAAAAGCTTAATGAAGGCATCAATATAAATTATCACTCAATTCAAGCAACATTTTTAGGCTATTTTGTTGCCTTAATATTTGGGTTTGATAGCGTGAGTACTTACATAATTTTATTCTTTATAATAGGATATTCTTTGTATTTGATTTCAGAAAATAATATCACAGAACCAAAAAATAATTATCAAATAAAATTTTATGAAAAAATATACAAAAAAAGGAAAACTATTTTTATTATTTCTGTAATTTTTTGTTCTTGGTTTTTATGGCAATTTGCTTTAAAGCCAATATCAATAAACGCAAAAATTAAAAAATATATCAGCTTAGATTGCCCGCAAAGACTTAAAGGATTAGAAAATATTCTTAATCAAAAAAGTTTTTTAGACTCTTATTTGAGATTAAATTATCTAGAAGAAATTAAAAACTGCGAGAAGTTTACTTCGATCAATCAAGAAGATTATGTTAATAAAGGGATTGAAGCTTTAAAATATTCTCTTGCCAAAAGACCAAATTATACAAGATCATGGATCCTGCTGGCAGATTTTAACAGCACATTAATTGCTGGAGAACAAAATCCTGAAACTAAAAAAAATCTTTTGACAGAAAGCGAACAATACCTAAAAACAGCTAATAATTTAAGTCCTAAAAGGCCTGAGGTTTTTGCAAGTTTAGCAGGAAATTATTTTGCTTATGGAGATTATAACAAAATGGAGAAAGCATCTCAAGATTGCGTTGCAACAGACTCGACCCTAAATTCCTGCTATTGGTATCTTGGTTTATCTGAAATTTTACTTGACAAATCAGAACAGGGCAGTAAAAATATAGAAACAGCAAAACAAATGAAATACGAGTGGGAAAACCAAGGCAAATTAAGCCAACTAGCAATTGTTTATATGAAAACGAAAAATTACAAAGAGCTAGTGCCGATATACGAAACACTTATAACAATAGACTCAAAAAACATACAATATAAAATAAATTTAGCAATTATTTATAAAGAGCTGGGAGAATATAAAAAAGCCAAAGAAATTGCTTTAGAAGTTTTGGGGGTAAATCCAGATACAAAAGAGGCAGTTAATGAATTTTTAAAAACTTTACCCTACTAAAATTACATAAAAAATATAATAAACAAAAACCCCGCAAAATAGCGAGGTTTTTGTTTATCCCTTCAGCCGATCCACAAGAAAGGCAAGGGTTTTTGTTTTAGCTTAACGAGAGAAAGCTTCTCCTGCAAATGAAGAAATATTCTTTACAAGATATCCATTAGACCAGTCGCCTGAAGATGTAGCTGTAGCTGTGTTTGCAGAAACAGTTGAAGCATGAGACAACGCACTATTATCTGACCAGATAAAGTTGGCGTCAACTCCGGAAGCTCCTGCTGATGTAGCTAACTGTACTACGCCGGTAGCTGGTGATGCAGAACCATTCAAGTACTTCTTGGTAGAAGCATTGACTGATGTATCTGATGCTAGTTTGACGGAGAATCCATCAGCCCCTTCATCAGAGTCAGCTGCGGCAAATCCAGAAGGTGTAGCCTGCAAGATATAAGTCGATGATGTTCCGGCTGAAATAGTATCTTCTGTATCAAATGTGACTATTGCATGAGCGGAATTTTCGTTAGCTCCCAATGCTGCAGTAGATGTTTCAAGACTATTACCATCTTCGTCGGTAATTGTTACCAAACTGGTAATGTCATCGCCATCTTTAAACAACTTAAACGCATACAAATACAATGAATTATCAGTTGTTGAATCATCCCAGGTTAAAGCAAATTTCATTTGTTTTACTGCGACTGACCCCTTTGCGTCTGCAGCAACCTTAACACTGTACACATTTTTAGCAGCGTTGTTTGAAATGACAGAATTTGTCACATCAATCTCAGTAACTGTCGGAATAGACTTAAACACATACATTTCTTTATTGGTGTCGTAAGTAGTTACGTCTGTGGTCATGTCAGATGTCGTTTCTGAGCCTTGACTATTAGCATACTTAATATAGTTTAAAGCTGGTTCTATATCAACTTGCGAAGTGCTAGTTGAAGAAGAAATGCTTGAAGACAAATTAAATGCCAAAGTCAAAACTTTGCCTGTACTTGAATTTGTAGGCACAGCTACTGACAAACCTGTGAAGTTAAAGTAGTTGTTGGCTCCGTCATAAGGAACTGTTGCTAACACTGTATCACCATCTTTTAATACAGCGCTATCAATTGCGGCTGAAATTCCAGGAGAAGTAGAACCAGTTGTTCCATCTCCTACAGTAAACCTTAACTCTTTAACTGTATATGCGTCATACAAACCTGTAAATTTGAATTTACCTGCAACAACTAACTGTCCTCCTGCAACAATTTGAGCTACTGGTGTATTTCCATCAACAGCAGGAGTAAATGTTCCAGATGTATAGGTTATTGCTTGTCCTTGTACTCCAGATGTACCTGTTGTGTAAGATCCGCTTGTACCAGCTGTTACAGCTGTAGCTGAACTTGCTGTTGTTCCTGCAACATACACGCTCACATCTCCTATACCAGTTGCAGATGAATTAAGATCTGCATAAACAAGTACATCAACTGTTTGTCCAGCTGTCAAAGCATAGTTTACAGACCAGCTGTTTGAAGCTGTTGTTACGCTTGCTTTTGTAGATGTGGTGTTTGTTCCAAATTTCACATACAAATTACTTGCATATGTGCTTGTAACATTATCTAAGTTGGCTTCAATGCTAGTAATGTTAACAGCTTCTGTTGTGTTGGCTGTTAATGTGAAGTGACCAATCTTGGCTGCTGTCAATGGAGGAACCATTGATTGATCTGTGTAAGCTGTGTATTTTGACAATGTCAAGCCTCCAGCTGCAACTGTCAAAGTATTTCCTGAAACATCGGACCCGGGTGCATCAATTGTACTTGATGATGACAATCCTGTAGCATTGTTCCAAGAAGAAGATCCTTCAATTGTAATTTGGATTGTGCTAGCTGTTCCTGTAGTTGTAATATTGTTTGTAGTATCTGATGTGCCTGTATCATAAACATCAGCTCTTACTTCCAAAGTAACTGGTGATCCTGGTTCAACTATTAAAGATGAACCCAAGTTGAATGTGGTGTAATCATAAGAGCTATCTGCTGGATCATACAAAGTGGTTGTAGAACCAATCTGTACTCCATTAGCATAAATAGCACCATTTCTTAAACCAGAAACAGTTGCTGTATTTACGTTTGCTGAAATGTAAAGTGTTTCAATCTTTACTCTTTCGCCAGCTGCTTTCAACTGGAATTTTGCCAAAGTTGCATTTGAAGCAAGGTTAACAATGTTTCCAGATGGAGATTCAGTCATTTTGGTAATAGTAAGTGTTCCAGTACCAATTGTCTGTTCTCCTGTAGATCTCTTTGAGAATGCGGCGTCGCTAATTAAATCTGATGTGATGTTTGCACCATATTGAGTATCAGAAACTGTTACATCGGCTACATTCCACAAGTTAAATGTGAAAGTCAATGAAGATCCGCCAATAATATCAGCTAATACCTTGACAACTCTTGTGCCTGCTTCTAATCTCTTTGGAGAAGAAGTTAAGTCAAAAGTTACCAATGATTCGTTGTTGGAGTTTAAAACTATATTTGGAACTGTAGCTCCAACTTGCACTCCATCAACATACAATCTAAAGTTTTGTAAATCAGCGTCTTTAACTGAACCTGTTTTTCTGAAAGAAATACGGCTCATATCAACAGCTCTTGTTGTAACAACAACGCTGTTTTGCCAAACTGTGTAATCGTTTTGAGGATCAATTGTAGCTGCAGCTGGAGTTGTTGTAGCGTTAAATTCCACTCCTGCCAATGTTCCTGTAGCTACTGTCATTAAGTTTCCAGTTACTGGGAAAAATCCCTTTATAGAACTGGCGTTTGATGTAATGTCGGTTGAAGTAACAACTTGCAAACCGATTGTTTCACCGGCTGCGGCGTTGGCAGCACTAATGTCAGCAAACAAAGTGATTGTTCTTGAGGAAAATGCTGGAACTGTAAACAATCCAGATGTGTTGTTAAAGTTAACCATAGTTGACGAAACAGCTGAGCCATCTGTCAATCTTGTAGCTCCATCAAACAAATAAAGATTTGCTATAGAAGCATCGGCTGAAATACCGATTCTCTTTAACTTTAATCCTGTAACTTTTACCTCTGAAGAATCTCCATTAGTAAATGTTACTTTTGCTAATTTAGCTAATGCTTGTCCATCAACAATAGTTGTACCTGCTGGGTTATCAGAAGCTAATGCAACTGTTAATCCTGCACCTGATGGTTGGACTACTGGAGGTAAACCTGGATCAATTATTGATCCAGCTAAAATTTGATTTAATCTTGCTCTTGTCATAGGACCTACCTGATTTGCAGGTGTCATCCCATTTTGTGCCTGAAAAATTTTAACAGCTGCTAAGGTTAATCCACCAAAGTATGATGTTTCATTTCCAGGTGAGCCTGCTCCTGTTGTTGAAACTTGAGTTGATGCCGATTGGTTCAAAACTGCTTGTAAGCATTTTACATCTGAACCAGTTGCACCAGTTGTCATATTTCTTGTAAATGTTACTCCAGTACAAACTGCAGGAACTCCAGATGAAGCTGATGGTGTTGATCCCTGTAATTGGGATAATTGAGCCATCAATAAATTGATCTGAGCTTGCAATTCTTCTATTGTCAAAGCATTTACAGTGCTAACAGGAACAATTGTTGCGACCAATGTCAATCCGACAATGGCTGTTATAATTGTTTTTCTTATATTCATTTTATTATTATTGTAAAAGTTATTTTTTAATAATGTGATCTAAATAAACCTAACTTTAAAAAATTTACCTAAATCTTTATTTTCTTGTCGCGTCGACCATTAATTCACCCCACCTTAGTGGGGGCCATTTATTGTTTTACGTATTAACAACAAATGGGCGACTTTTCTTAATTCTGGTTTTTATCCCCAGAACAGAAACTTGTTTTCAAATCTCTGTTCTGAGGACTACGTATCCAATTTATTTTATATTTAATTACTAATAACTAATATTTGTTCAAATGCTTCTGAATAACTACCTATATTATATAAATCTTTAATTTCTACCAAAGTCTTTTGTTGATCTTCTGTTAATGTTGAATTCTCTAATGCTTTTATTTCTTCCTCTACTATCACTTTATACAAATTATCAGATTCTTTACTTAAATCAGATCCTCCTATTTTATCTAATAATACTGCGTTTTCTTTTATTTTCTTCATTTCAACTGCAACTTCTTTCATTGATTTTGGATTTTTCTTAACTGAATTAATTAACCTGTTGGTAGCATCTAGCATACTTGCTTTAAATTCATTTGTTGCTACAGCAATATTTTCTGTTCTATTATCTTTTACTATCAAAGCTAAATCTTCTAATCTTTTATTGGCAATCTCAAAATTATATTTTGAAGAATCATCATTTATAAAAGTTGTTTGAAATTTTTCTGCTATTCTTCTTACAGAAAATAATGTATCACCAGGAACTGCATTTTGAGCAAAACTAAATACTGTACCTGCTAATAATAACATACCAGCTAATGAATAAGCAAATTTTGTTTTATAATTAAATGAAGATATTGTGTTTACAAAACCTGTAAATCTAGTTTTTATTGATATTTTCTTATTATCTTCATTATTAGAAATATTTAAAATACTTACAAAATCAGCACCTAAAATACTTTTTTTGGTTAAATCAGCCCACTGCTTATTTGGCTTAATTTCTGAAAGTTTATTTAATTTTTCTATAAGTTGTTTTTCTGTCATTTTAATGCTTATTTAGGCTGATTATAGCTATGACGATAAATTTGCCTTTTTGTTACAAATTCAGCGAAAAAAATAATTTTGGCTTGCCTCACTGAGAAAATTGCATGGTTTCGCGAAGCGAAAATTTTGGAGGTGATGAGCGAGCCCAGCGCTGGCTGGGCGAAGCGTCAAGCATAAAATTATTTTTTGAGCTTGAATACTAAGCTTCTTGAATTTTGCCTTTAAGTTCATCTTTTAGTGCCTTAAGCCCCCTATGTAACATTACCCTAACTGTACCAGCTGGCTTTTCAATAATATCAGCAATTTCCTTTACATCCATACCATCTAAATAATGCCAAATTATAATATCTTTATATTCCTCTTTTATATTCTGTATTGCTGATCTAACTATCAAGACATCTGAGCTCAAAATAGCAGATTCGTGAATACTTGTCCTACCATCAACTATTTGAGGAGCCATCTCTGTAGAAACAACTTTCATTTTACCTTTTTCCCTATAATGATCTATAACTGCATTACTTGCAATCCTATACAAAAAAGCCCCTGGATTAACAATATCTGACTGTTTACTATAAGACTCCCATCCCTTTAAAAATACTTTAGAAGTTATATCTTCTGCTATCTCCTGAGAGCTAACTTTTAAGTAAACAAACCTATATATTTTATCAATATATTGGTCGTAAATAGTGCTAAATTGTACTTTTTTGTCATCAACCATTAAAATATAATTATATTATAAAAAATCATTAATGTCAACACTTTTACGATTATTTTTTATATTATGTCCTATCTATAAAATTTGTGTCCTATCTAGATAAATAGGACATTTCTAATGTTATTAGGACAATATGACTGTCCTAGTTTTATTTTCTAATGATTCTGGTAAATTTCCACCTTTCATTATCTTATAAAAAATTTGGTTCCATTCTCCAACCCTCACCACTTTACCCATTTCTAGCAAACCATCTAAATCTCTTCTTATTGTTCTTTTTGTTATGTTTGGCAAAAACTTTATGATATCTGAAACTTGAGTTTTTTCATTACTATGTAAAATTTCCATTATCTTTTTCTGCCTTTCAGTAAGTTCTAATGAGGTATTATATTGTTTAGTTTCTACGATATTTTGATTATTTGAATTTGAGCCAGCGAGCTTACCCTGAGCACCTGCCCCGAGCGAAGTCGAGGGGATATCGAAAGGTTGACTTTGTAATTTAGAATTTTTATCCTCAATTTTTTCTAATAAAATTTTTGAAAATTCATCTTTTTTTATTAAACTTTTGACTTCTGTTTCTATATCTTTATATTCTTTTGATAATATTAAATAATTTATATCATCAATCCATTTTTGTGATTTAGCTACTTTTAAATAACTTAAAAATACATCAAGATCAACTAAAAGCTGACTTAATGCTTTTTCTTTTTGCAATGATGCCCAACCATTAGTTGCTAAAACCAATGGCATATTTTCCATTATTGATAAAGCCTTTTCTTTGGCTTTATTTTTTAATGGATCTTGCTCTGGAAAAAAATCCAAAACCTTATAAGCAGCATTTGTAATTTTAAGAAATCTTTCTTCCATATATCATACTCATTTAAATATCAATATTTTTGAGTATCATATAATTTAACAAAAAACAAAACAAAAGTCAAAGAGCATTTTTACCCTCTCAAAAATTTTACAGTATTTTATAATTATATCACGCCCAATATGTAGAACGCAACTGTGTATAACTCCAATATTTTTACAATAAAAAAACCCTTGCACCGCATACATACAAGAGTTTGTTAATACTCCAGCCAAAGTCCTAGTTGATTCACTCCGGCAGTTCCGGTAAATGCAGACCAAAGACTTTCGCAAATCGAGGTCACGAAAAACTCTTTGGACGCTTACTCCCGCTTGACTCTTGGAGAAAGAATCCGATATGGATTCAACTCAGTTCCCTTCGTCAACTCATTCCACAAAGACAAAAGAAGCATCTCGCCAAATTCCGGGCAAGTTTCAACCTCAGCGAGACACTTCTGCAAAATCACAGAAGTAAACCCGCTATCCTTTACTTCACCAGAGATTCGGCTCGCCGAAATTCTAGCTTGATGTTCAATTTCAACACCTCCTTGTCTAGCTCTTACGGCATCGCTAAGCTCTCCGTACCTTCTGTCAAAATACTCTTTGTTGATAATATTCATATTTCCTCAATCTCCCGTCAGAAAAAAGGGCGAAAATGAACTAAAACAACTATCTATAATTTAATCAAATTATTGCCTTTTGTCAAATTATTTTCCTTATTACAACTCTAAATAATGTGCGTAGGAACAATATTTAGAGTATTTTTCTCTTATACCTTATAAACATCTCTTAATTTTTTGTTCAATTCTTTCCCTTCTATCTCCTGCACAACTAAAACCTGAATTTGTTTTTGATTTATACCAAAAAAGTTTCTCAAAATATCAATTTCTTTCTTGCAATCAAAAGCGTGCAACCAAACACTTTTCTGCAAAGAATAAAATCCTAAAGACTTTAATTTTCTTCTAAAAGCATTTCTCTGTAATTTTTGGGTATCTGGAATATCAAAAATCACCACCCGCCATTTACCGTCCCATTTTCTTGGACAAGCAATTTGAAGCTTTGCAAATTTGTGCGCTTCAAAATTTCTCTTTCCTTTTTCTGTTGCAACAATTTTAATATCATGCCCGTCTTTTTCTACTTTGATATAGCCTCTTTTAATAGCATAAGAAAAAATATCGGAAAATTTCTTCTGATCATATTTACTCAAATCCTTATTTTTTAGCATTATCTTTGCCAATTTATACAAAAAATATGGGGAGGTAGCAGTTATAGTTATTACTCCCACCAAAACTAAAACACCTAGAATATCTACCACACTTATATTTTTTTCATATTTCATATTATTTTTTTTAAATATTCAAATCTTATTATAACATTATACTCTAAATATTGTTCCTACGCACATTATTTAGAGTTATATAATTTTTATAATATCACAAAATTTTATTTTCCTGTAACAAATTGCCCGCAAGCAGCTTGGATATCATCGCCAAAACGATATCTTTGTACAAAATTTATTTTTTCTTTTTTTAGTATTTTCTTAAAAGTTTCTATTCTATTATTACTTGAAGCCTGAAACTGCGAACCCTTAACAGTATTAAATGTTATTAAATTTAAAAAATATAATTTTTTGTGCATTAATTCCACTAACTCTTTGGCGCATTCATCTGTATCATTTATATCTTTGATTAACACATATTCAAACATTACTTTTCTTTTTGTTTTTAAAATATAGTCATCAACTGCTTTTAAAACTTTATCTAGTGGATATCTTTTGTTTATTGGCATTAATTGCTCACGTAGTTTGTTGTTTGGCGCATGTAAAGAAATAGCCAAATTTACTTGAAGTCCACTATTTGCTAACTTTTCAATCCCTTCGATTACTCCACAAGTAGAAACTGAAATATTTCTTATACTAATATTAAAAGCATTTGCATCATTTAAAACTTTAATTGCTTTTAAAACATTATCATAATTTAAAAACGGCTCCCCCATACCCATAAATGTAACATTGGATACGCGATTTAACCCATTCGACTCGCTTTGCTCGCTCAGGGTAGTTTTTTTCAAATGACGATTGAAAAAAACTACTTGCTCTAAAATTTCATCTACTGTTAAATTTCTTATAAATCCCATTGTGCCTGTAGCACAAAACAAACAACCCATTGGACAACCAACTTGGCATGATACACACACAGTATTACGTCCATCCTTGTGTTTCATCAGAACAGTTTCAATCTCTACATTATCTTTTAAAATAATTTTAGCTTTTATACTGTCACCATTTCTTGAAGTTAAAACATCTGCCTTAATTTCTAAAGGACATTCTTTATTTAGTTTATCTCTTAAATCTTTAGAAAATGAAGTTGCTTGATTCCAATTATCTATAAATTTTACAAACACAAAATCTCTTGCTTCTTTTAAGCGATATTTTGACTCATCTTTCAAAACTTCTTTTAATTTCTCTAAATCCATAATCACACAATAACATATTTAGCAAATTTTATAAAATTTATTCAATTATTGGGTTTACAACAACTGTGCGAGTTATTTGTGTTGCATTGTTACCTGCTTTGTCGGTAACGTTATAAGTTACATAATAAGTAGCGGGAATTGATATGTCTACAACATCTCCGCCGATAATTATTGAATCTGCATCTATATTTGCATCATTAACCACAGCCCCCAATTCTTCATAGACATCACCCATATTCAAATTTATTACAACATCTCCATTTAAAGTAATAATTGGATTTATTGTATCTAAAATTATTGTTGCTGGAATTCCTGGTGTAGTTTCATTACCGACAGAATCTTTAAATTTTACTCTAACTGTTTTTGTACCATCACCTGAAACCGACAAAGTCCAGTCTTTTGTTGTTAAATATGGTTCCCAATCATGGTATGAACTAAAATTTGCTATTTTCATCTCAACAACTTCAGACAAATCATCTTCTGCAAACAAAGCCAAAATAACATTTCTGTTATTTGTATATTCTGCGCCATCATTTATTGTTATTGTTCCTGTTGGTGGAGTTTTATCAATAACAGGAGGCAATTCTATTGTTGTGAAAATAGGTTCTTGTGGCAAAAATTCCGACCAATTCCCCTCAACATCTTTGACTTTTACTTGAAAATAATATGTTTTGCCATCAACTACAGGGATTGCTTCAGACTGTTTTGCAATTTGGATAGACATCGGGTGTCCATCTATTTCAACAGGTGAGTCTTCGTGCCAATTTTCAGCAACTGTAGGATCTGCGTCATTCCATCTAAAAACAAAACTATTTATACCAGATGGAGTAACAGTGCCCAATAAATCTGTTATTTCAAAATTAATAGAAAAATTTAAACTTGTTTGAATTGGGTTTAGTAAGCCAAAAGTAACTTCTGGTGGGGTTGTGTCTTTTGGAGTTTCCACAATTGGTGGTTCTACAAAAGTAATGTTTTGTGATTTTGGAGTAGGTATTTGGGTTTCAAAATCATTAAAATTATTATCTGTATCTTGCTCTGAATTATCAACTTCAAGCCATTTTCTTACTAAACTTTTATCGTTTTCCGGAGTTATGGCTGATAGAATTTCAAAATCAGTTGCTAAGCCAAATCCTAATTTGTCTGAAATGTCTCCATTAAAATTTTTCAAAACTAAAGAGTTGTCCTCGGTCAAAGGTTCATCAAAAATAATATCAGCCAAATTTTTATATTGAGAACTCTGCCTTACAATCAAAAAATAATTGTTTGCTAATATTGTTTTACCTTCAAAATCATTTTTTGTTACATAACTTGAATAATTTTCTGCTGTTTTGGTTTTTCTCTGCAAATACCAATTGGTCAAACTTACATCTGTATTGTTTGGATTAAATAATTCGATAAATTCGTCACCTCCAAGCAAAACTTCTGATATTAAAATTTTCTCTGGCAAATCAGTAGCAGGAGGAGAAATAATTGGATTATCTGGTGGCACAATATATTTTAAATTCTGCTGTCTTGGAGTTAAGTTTTGCATTTCAAAATCCACAAAATTATTATCTGTATCTCTTTCTGAATTATCCTCCCATTTTCTACCAATGCTCAAACCACTTGGCGGACTTTCCGCCAAATTACTTTCATAATCAACTGCTTGTCCAAAACCAAGTTTATCTGAAATATCTCTGTTTGGATCTTTCAAAACTAATGAGTTATCTTCAGTAAGAGGACTATCTATCCAAATATCAACTGCAGACAAATTAAAATTGCCATCTCTGGCAATTACGAAATAACTTTTCGCTAAAATTTTCTTTCCTGCAAACAAATTATTCGAAGCATACGTAGAATATGAATTTGCATTTTTGGTTTTTCTCTGCAAATACCAATTGGTCAAACTTACATCAATTTCGTTAGGATTATACAGTTCCACAAATTCTTGTTTATCATTGTCTGTACCTGCAATTTGCACTTCGGAAATTAAAATTTTCGGATAAATAGTTTTTGCTCCGCTACTTAATTGAGGTTGTGGATTTTCTAATGCGACCTCAACATTTTCTTCTTGACTTACTTCTATCTCTTGGACGATATCTTCTTCTATTTTTTTATCTTCATTTTCTTGTTTGTAATTTATATTTTGTAATTTGTTTTTTTCTGCTATCAAATCATTAATTTTTCTTTGTAAAACATCAATTTGATCTACTAAATCATCAAGCTTGTCCTGCTCGATTATCTCATTTTGCAACACGCTGACATTTTCCTCGTCATTGCGATCCAAAGACGAAGTTTCAACACTTGTTTTAAAATTATTATTCAAGATTACTGTCCCAGCCGACTTTTCCGAAAAAGTCGTGACTGGTCCTAGCAATGACGCTGGGACTTCATATTGTGTTCTATAATTTTGAGAATTTACAAGCGAAGCCATAAAAAATCCTGTTTCTTTAGCTACTTTTACAAAATTAGGAAAATAATTATAAATAAATCCAGACAATAAAACTGCTAAAACAAAACCAGACAAAAATTTAAGAAATTTCTTGATTTTTAAAAACATATGAAACTGTAAAATTATTTAATCTCTATATATAATTATATATAATTTTTCAGCAATATTCCAATCTCCACACACATTAAACCAATGCAAATCAAAAAAAATTAAGTATACATATTTTCTACGACCGTGAAAAATATGTATACCAAATATTTGATTTAATATTATTTGATCATAACTTTCACTGCAATCCAAAAAACTTTCGCAAATACATATCATTATCAATTTTTTCTAAAATGCCAAACCTTACCCACTTTGAAATTTTGTAGGTTTCTATTATATATTCTATTTCATTTTCACACTCATACGGAAAAGCAAATATGCTATGTTGTAGTTCGTAGAAACCAATCTTTTTTATTTTGCTTCTAAATACATCTCTAGCTACTCTTTGCTTCTCTGGAATATCAAAAAACACTATATGCCATTTACCGTCCCAATCTTTTTTATTGGTAAGTTTTATTTCTTCAAACTTATATGTTAAAGCTTTCATTTTACCTTTATCGGTGAGAGTTAAAGTTATAGTGCCATCTTTGTTTGCTTTGCGTTTGATCAATTTGGAGCGATAGAGATTATTAACTTGCTTTTTAAAATCATGATCAGATGTATTAAATAATTCTTTTCCTATGGCTCTTAAAACTTTTCTTTGTTGCCCAGGAGTATAACAAAAACCAAGAGCAATCACTCCTAACAATAAATATAAAATTTTACTTGATGGTCGTGACATTACTTAAAAAAAATAAAGATTAATTAAAAAATTAATTATTAGTATACATTAAACTCACGGTCGTAAGTTTTATGTATACTAATTTGTTATAATTATAGTACCATAATTCATAAACAATTTATAAAAAATATAAAAAATATCCACAGCCTTATCTGTGGATGTTTTATTTTCAAACTAAACCTTTCTTTTGCATTAAAATCCTAATCATTTCTTTTAGCAATTCAATTATCTTTTGCATTAATGTAATTCTAGGATCTTGTTGTGATATTTCTTGATTGTTGTTTGAATTTGAAAATACTTGGCTGGCATTACCTCCACTTGCACATTGTGTTTGGATTGTAAAGTTGTCTCCTGTGGCTTGATTGGTTGCTTGATCTTTGGATATTACACGAAGGTGGTAGAGCTGGCAGGGAGCGAGTGGTATTTCTACTGTGTGGCTTGTAACTCTGGTTGTGGTGTCGGTTTCAGTGGTTGTGCTTCCATAACTATTGGTAAAACCATATTCTACTTGAGTTGAACTGGCTTCGTTAGTTGTCCAAGTGATTGTGGCTGTTTGAGTGTTGGTAAGATAACCAAGAGAGTTTGAGGTGTTTGAGATTATTGGAGTTATTTTGTCAATTTTGATTATTTGACTGCTTACTGATTCTGTATTTGGAATTGTGTCTTGAGAATAATATCTTATGTATGTTGTGCCTTCATCTGAAATTGTAATTGAAGTGGTGTAGATTGTGCCTGCGGTTGCGGGATTGCAAGTGTTAGTTGTGTCTGTGCAATATTTGGGATAACTACTGTCGCATCCTACTCCTGCTCCATCGCTACACGAAAGAGTGATTATTACATTTGCAACTGCCCAATTGCCAAAAGTGTAAGAACTGCCTCCTGATGTAGCGGTGGCTGTGGTTGTTGGGGCTGTGATATCAAAAACCCAGCCTGAATTATTACTTACATTTGTGGAATGTGAGCCTGCGTTCCAAGTGGCTCCACCTGTAGCATTACTGTCTGTTAAAGCAAGATAATCACAACTTATTGAACCTGATGCTTTGCTAAGATTTGCCTTTGTTCCTGCTGATGATGAATTAATAGTAATTGTGTTTCCTGCAGTTCCTGTACAACTAAATGTGTTGGTGATTGTTTGAGTTGCTGATGCTGGAAATGTAATTGTGTTTGATGGGTTTAATGTGAGATTGTAAAATTCTGTTGCTCCTGTGATTATGTGTGTGCCTGATGCTAGCGTGACCGTGCTTTGGTTTGGTGTGAATGTACCTGAATTGGAGAAATCGCCTGTGAGTTGGATTGTTGTGCCTGCTCCTGCATCAAATGTTCCCGAACTGATTGTGAGCGCACTGGCTGTGATGTCAGCTGATAATGTTGTTGGGCCTGCAAAAGTAAAACTGCTTGTGTTAGTTTGAGCTCCAGCAATGCTTATGCTACCTGAACTGGCACTATGAGCAAAAGTGATTGGCTTTGTCCAAGTGGAACGGGCATCCACTGTAGTAGTTCCTGTTTGAGATGAGTTTCCTATTTGCAAACTGGCATAAGTGAGATAACTAATGTTTGCAGCACCATATAAAAAGATAAAGCCATTTGATACATTGATTGTTAAACTTGGCGTATGCAAAGCAATTGTTAATAATCCTGCGCAATTTATATTACTAGTTTGATTAAGACTCAAAAAATCAGTATTAATTGTTATATTTCCAGTGCTTGTCGTTTGGAATCCATTAGCAACACTAATTATAACACCTGCATAAGAACCACCCCCAATACCCGTAACAATTAAATCGCCTGATCCCGTGGTTTTAATTGTGCTATTAGTAGACACATAAACTCCATATCTGTTTGTTCCAGAGCCAGCTCCTCCACCAGTAGCTGTAATAGTAATATCTCCATCTTGAGCAGAAATTGTGCTACTGGAAGAAACAACATACAAACCATAATTTGACCCGCTGTTTGTTATGCCCCCGCCTGTTGCAATAATATTTATTGCACCCGTTCCTGTTGTAGAAATTTGCGAGCCCATATTAACATAAACACCGTGGTTACCTGAGCTTGATGAATTTCCACCTGTTCCTGTAATATTAATATTGCAATCAGAACAGGCCGTGATGCTGGCTCCAACAGAATATGTATAAACGCCATAATTATTTGTACCGCTTCCGGAAGTATGCCCACCAGTGCCGATAACAGTAATGTTTCCAGTGCCAGTAGTTTGCAACCCATTTGCATTTGATACATAAACCCCATAATTGCTACCACCAGTACCCGAAGCATTTCCGCCAGTTCCCGTAACCAATAAATTGCCCGAACCTGTTGTTTTAATAGTAGAACCTGTGCCAGTAATATAAACTCCATGATTACTAGTTCCCGTAGTAGCTCCGCCTCCAGTGGCAGTAACTGTAAGATTACCATTTTCTGTAGAAATAACACCTCCATCCTTAACATACAAACCATAATTGGATCCACCAGTGCCTCTGCCGTTAGCTGTAATATTAATTGTGCCACTCCCATTGGTGGCTATTGATGTTGTTGTAGTATTAAGAATATAAACGCCATATTTTAGAGTGCTAATAGCATAACCTTGACCATTGATAATTATATTTCCGCCATTAGCATTAATCGTTGAGTTGGTAATATAAACTCCATAACCTGATGACCCAATAGCAAAACCAGAACCAGCAGATATAGTTCCAGAGCCTCCACCAATTGTGATATCACCACCATTAGTATCAATATTACTACCTGTTAAAATACTTATGCTACCACTCCCAGCTCCTGTTGAGTCAGAATTAAGAATTAAATTTAATTTATTACTGGTAGAAGTTATGTTTCCTTGAATAATTATATCTACGACTGATTTTATGGTTAAAGTTGAATCAGTTCCCGAATTTTTAAGTATCCCTGAACCTTCTATAGCAATTGAACCTTCATCTACGCTTATAGTTAAGTTAACATTAGCTAATATATATCCACCTACAAGCCAAATTGAATATGCAGTTATGTCATCATTTAATTGAAAATAATTATTTACGTTATCAAATATTACATATCCTGATGTTTTACCTGCAGTAGTAATTTGCGTAGGAGATTCAGCTGTACCAGTAGATGAAAGAAAATATAAACTAGAAGTTCCAGGATCTAAAACAGTGTAAGTCATTCCGGGAACAAATTTAAATAAATCTCCATAAATAGTTAAGGTTATATTGGCATCATGAGTCACAGTACCAGTATAATTTGTCATATCAAAAGAATTACATTCTGCTCCTACTGCATTAATTGTAAGATTTCCTGAAGTGCCATCTGCTTGAGCCACTACATCATCAGCACTAGTAGGAATCGCTCCTTCAACCCATTGTGAGAGTCGCTGCAAATATCGGTAAAAAATTTGGCACAACACAAAAAACCACCACCAAGGCTAAAAATAAAATTATTTTTTGTGACAACTTAATTTTCATTTTATTTTTTTATTATATTCATTTTGATGAATTTTATCAAGAGCAAAAAATAAAAGTGAAAAATAAAAAATGTGAATAACTTTTTTAGTAACATTTTTCAAACAAAAAATCCAAGATTTTATTCTCAAATTTTTTTATATTTTAGTTTTTATTCAAATTTACTTATTACCTATTCTAGCCATATTTAGTGCTTCTTTTTTAAAGAAATTTTTTACTTCTTTCCAACTTGCTTTAAAATTTATTATAGGATCTTTGTCATCTTCTGCATCATTAAAATAAGTTAAAGATTTTAATATGTGACCATCATTTTGTTTTACAATATAATGTTTCTGCATAATTTCAATGCTTTTAGAAAGTGGTTGAATATTTTTAGAAATCCAATATAAATCAAAAAAATCTCTCTTTTTCCCGCGCTGGCTAATTGCAATAATTTTCATTGCTCCAATGTCTTTTGGTGATAAAATAGAAATCGTGCCAATTTTTAAAAAAGATTCAGATGGCTTAAAGAATGGATAAGAAATCAAACTTATTTTTGCTCCATCAATTTTTCCATAAACAGTTCCCTCTTTTATAAAAGTAGTTTCCCAATTGCCAAAAGTGCTCAATTCTTCAGCAACCTTTTTTTCATCAAATTGTTTTTCTAAAGTGAAAAAATCTAAATCAACCGAAACTCTATGCCCAGATTGTAAGGCAAGAGCCGTACCGCCAGCTAAATACCAACCATTTTTCTCAAACAAAGGGATTTCAATACAAGTCAAAAAAGCCTCTTTAGTAATTTTTGGCAATGATTTTAAATATAATTTTTTTAAATCCTCTTTATTTATTTTAAAATCAACGACCATAATGATTTTGATTTTTTACTTATTTGCGCTCTAGGCAAGTTCATTACTTTTTTAATTTTACTCTTAGGATATTTTTTAAACAACCATCTAGCTTCATTTAAATTTCCAAACTCTAAAACGCGCTCAATAATATATCGGGCATTTTTCTTTTTATCTATTTTTTTTGGGTCTGTATCCCAAAACAAACTTTGTCTAAATTTCATAATAATTAAAATTTAATTACACAACCACACTTTAATTATACCACAATTATAAGCTTAATTCAATTATTTTGCACTAGAAATTTTTTCTAATTCTTTAACTCTTGGTAAAAGTTTTGGCACATTAAAAGTTATTTTTCCTGCTTCTGCATCAATTAGCAAATTATCCCCCTCTTTGAGCTCTCCTGAAACAATTTTGTTTGAAAGTGGATCTAAAATTAATCTTTGAATAATTCTTTTTAATGGACGCGCTCCTAAATTTGGGTCAAACCCCTCTTTAAGTAATATTTCTTTAGCTTTTTCTGAAATTCTTATTGTTATTTCTTTTGCAAACAATCTTTTTTGTACGCGAGAAAATTCAAGCTCTACAATATTTTTGATTTCAGCTTTTTGCAAATAATTAAATATTACTATTTCATCAATTCTATTTAAAAACTCTGGCCTAAACTGATCTTTTAAGCTTTCCATAGCTTTTTCTTTCATATTTTCTCTTTCTGCTACATCTTCTTTGGTATTAAAACCAATAGCTGACATTTTGTTGATGTAGTCTGAACCGACATTAGAAGTCATTATTATAATTGTATTTTTAAATGAAACCATTCTACCTTTAGAATCTGTAAGCCTACCATCTTCAAAAATTTGCAGTAAAATATTAAACACTTCTGGGTTGGCTTTTTCAATTTCATCAAGCAAAATTACAGCATAAGGTCTTCTACGAACTTTTTCTGTTAATTGCCCAGATTCTTCATATCCTACATATCCTGGAGGAGAACCAATAATTTTAGAAACTGAATGCTTTTCCATATATTCTGACATATCCAGCCTTATCATTGCTTTTTCATCATTAAATAAAAACTCAGCTAAAGCTCTGACAGTTTCAGTTTTTCCCACTCCAGTTGGCCCTAAAAATAAAAATGAGCCTAAAGGTTTATTTTCTTCAGAAATTCCAGCTCTTGCTCTTTTAATTGCTCTTGAGATTGCAGAAATTGCTTCTTCTTGTCCAACAACGCGTCTGTTTAAAACATCTTGCATTGTTTCAAGTTTTTTTGCTTCTTCGGTAATTAATCTTGTTACAGGAATTCCAGTCCAACGTGAAACAACTTTTGCAACTTCTTCTTCAGTTACTTCTTCTTTTAAAAAGTGATGAAATTTCTGTAATTTAACTAATTTTTGCTCAATTAATTTTTGCTCTTTTAAAAGCATTGGAATTTTTCCATATTTTATTTCAGCTACTTTTTCTAAATTTGCATCCCTTTGCGCAATTTCTGTTTCTAAAGAAAGTTTATCAATCTTATTTCTTATATCTTTAATTCCATTTATTAATTCTTTTTCAGCAGACCATTTGGCTCTCAAACCCTTGGTTTTTTCTTTAATATCTGCAAGTTCGCGAGCAATTGCTTTGAGTCTTTTTTCAGAATCTTTTTCTTTTTCTCTTTTTAAAGCTTGTTTTTCAATTTCAAGTTTAGTAATTTCTTCTTCGTATTTTTCAAGTTCCTGAGGATCAGATTCAATTTCAAGTCTTAAAGCCGAAGCTGCTTCATCCATTAAATCTACAGCTTTATCTGGCAAAAATCTATCAGCAATATAACGGCTGGCAAGTTCAACTGCAGCTTTAATAGCAGAATCTTTAATTCTTACTCCATGGTGTACTTCGTATTTTTCTTTAATACCTCGCAAAATTGCAGTAGCATCTTCTTGGCTTGGTTCTTGCACAAAAATTGGCTGAAATCTTCTTTCTAAAGCTGGATCTTTTTCAATATATTTTTGATATTCTTTTAAAGTGGTGGCTCCAACTGCTCGAAGCTCTCCGCGAGCTAAAGCTGGTTTTAACAAATTTGAAGCATCAATAGCACCTTCTGCAGCTCCAGCCCCAACTAAGGTATGAAGTTCATCAATAAACAAAATATATTTACCTTCAGCTCTATAAATTTCCTTAAGCAAAGCTTTAATTCTTGTTTCGAACTCACCCCTGTATTTTGTGCCAGCAATTAAAGACCCTAAATCCAAAGAAATAACTTCTCTATTTCTTAAATATTCTGGCACATTGCCCCTGGCAATTCTCTGAGCAAAACCTTCAATAATTGCAGTTTTTCCAACTCCTGCTTCTCCAATTAATACAGGATTGTTTTTGGTTCTTCGAGAAATAATTTGCATTAATCTTCTTATTTCATTATCTCTACCAATTATAGGGTCAATTTTTCCCATTGAAGCTAAATTAGTTAAATTTCTGGTATACTTTTCAATTACTTGATATTTGCTTTCTGGTTCAGGATCTGTAATTTTTTCTCCACCACGCACTTGACTTAAAATTTTAAGCACTGATTCATAATCTAATTTTGAGGTTTTAAGGTTACTGCTATCTCCAGAAACTAAAGAAATTTTATCTAAAGTATCTTTAGCTACAGATTTTGTATCTATTAAAGCTAAAAACAAATGCTCAACTGAAATAAATTCATCTCCCATTTTCAAAGATTCTTGGCGAGCTCTATCTAGAACTTTAGCCAAATCTTGAGTCAAAAAAAGCTGTCCAAAAGCTTGTGGCCCAAGAGAATTTGGAATTTTTAAAACTTGATTTTCAACTTTTTTTCTTAAAGCTTCAATATCTACTCCCAATTTCTGTAATATTGTTATAACTACACTTCCTTCTTGAAAAAGCAGAGCTAAAAGCAAATGCAAAGCATCAATTTGTTGTTGGCCTTTCTCTTGAGCCAACGATTGAGCTGTCATAATTGCATCTTGAGCTTTATTGGTAAAATTACCTTGATTGTTATTATTGTTTATCATATTTATAATACGAAATTAATTTTATAAGTTTTTATCACTCTCACTTATTGATTGCTAATTGTAACAAACAACCCAAAAACTTTCAATCCCTTGACATAAATTATAACTATAGTAATTACAACACAAATAATAAATTATTACTTATACTATTTTCATTGGAATTAAATTAATAAATTATATATCAAACTCTTGAGAGCTAACAGGTATATCAATTGATAAACTATTATTCATTTCTTTAGCTTTTTTAGCAAGCTCATTTAAAGAAT
>Ga0076106_106_pt1 | contig 26547 bp, 22 predicted proteins | sample RifGroC2_FD_68233 | JGI IMG/M metagenome (GOLD analysis project Ga0076106, IMG submission 68233) | Parcubacteria bacterium GW2011_GWC2_32_10
GCGATGATTTTTTAATTACTTTTTTCTCATTTTTATTTGTGTTTTTCATAGCTTTGATTATACATCAAAGCGTTCGGATTCAAAACAGAATTTGCCTTTTGTTCGAACCACTTTGGAGGTTGCTATGAAGGTAAAAATGTTGCTTTTCCCAAGCTACGTTAGTCTCGCCAGTGCTCGGGATTATTCTCCTCAACTTTTCAGATTCCTGCGTGAGCGAGGAGTCGAACTTGAGGCAGACGAGTGGGATGGAACAACAAACTCCATTCCGCAGGAAGGGTTGGTCATCGTTCGCGCATCTACTAAGATGCGTTGCGATAGCGTCACGTTGGGGAGGGTTTGTGAAGCCTTAGGTCATTTCGTCTTTTACGATGATAGAGTTTTGCTGGGTAATGGCGAATACAGCCACGACCAACTGTTAGGCAATGCTCAGGAGTTCATTGATAACCTCATCGCCAATGATGAACTTGTCGATGTCGGCGAAGACTGGTGATGCAATCACCGGGGGTGAAAATCAAAACTCCGCGGACACATTGTATGTCCCGGAGTTGTTTTTTTTGCAAAAAATATTGTTTTAAACTTCGATTACTACGGGTAAGATCATTGGTCTACGCTCTGTTTTAGCAAATAAGAAGTCTCCAATTTTATTACGGATTTCATCTTTGATATAACTGGCATTTATGGGCTCTGAGACAAATGACTGACTAGGCATTTTATTTATGTCGCCATTTATTTGCACAAAGCCATCTTTGCCATTACCTTGTGTTCTCATACTAGATTTTTCTATAATTTCAATTACTTTTTTGCGCGTTTGGGCTAGCAAATCTTTTGATTCTCTTAAATACACAAAGCCTCTAGAAATTATATCTGGAGATCCTTTAACTTTTCCTGTAGCAGTATCAACTACAGCTACAATCATAAACATTCCATCTTCAGCTAACATTTGTCTGTCACGCAAAACAACTTCGCCAACATCTCCAACTCCAAGACCATCAACAAAAACATAGTTTACTGGAACTTTATCTTTTAAAATTTCTGCATCTATTTGGTTTGAACTGCCAATGTTATTTTTTGAATTTGAAAATTTTATAACAGAACCATTATCTGGTACAAAAACTCTGTCTTTTCTAAAACTCATACCAAAAGCAATTTTGGCAGCTTCTTTTAAGAAAAAGTGATTTCCATAAACAGGAATAAAATAATCTGGTTTAATTTCGCGAAGCATATATTTTATTCCTTCAATGTTGCTATGCCCAGAGATGTGAACATCAATAATATCAGAGTGGTAAACATTGTCAGATAATCTATAAAGATTATCTTTAACTCTTTGAACAGTTCTTTCGTTACCTGGAATAACAGAAGAAGAAAATATAACAGTGTCTTCTTTTTTAATTTTAATGAATTTATGATTTCCAGCAACAATTCTAGATAAAGCTGCTTTTTCCTCTCCTTGAGCACCTGTGCAAACAATAATCAATTTATTGTCTGGGCAAGTGTGAGCCTTATCTATTGGTATTATTACACCTTTTGGTATTTTAACATAGCCTAATCTTTGGGCTAATTCCATATTTAATTTCATTGAGAATCCATCTAAAGCAACTTTTCTATTGGTTTTGTTGGCAAATTCTAAAATTTGTTTTATTCTTTCAATTTGAGAAGAGAAAGTAGCAACAATTGTTCTGCCCGGAGCATTGGATATTAGCATATAAAGATTGGCAAGCATTTCTTCTTCAGTAACAGATTCTTTTGATATTAATGCTCCTAGTGATTCAAGCATTAATATAGTTGGTCTTTTTAATTTTGATAAATGTGAGTAATCAATGAATTTTTTACTATCAGTACTTTTTTCAACAGTCCAATCTCCGGGATGTAATATTGTAGCTACTGGAGTTTCAAGTGCTACTCCAACAGCATCCATGACTGAGTGGTCTACTTGAAAAAACGAAAGGGTAAATGCTCCCAATTTTATTTTTTGATCTAAACCTTGAATATAAGTTGTTTTTAATTTTTTAACTGCATTTCTATCAAAATCTTCAACTCTATGTTTTACCATCTCAAGAGTTAAAGGGCGACCAATTATTTGTGGGTTGTTTAATTTTTTAAGTAATATTGGAGCTGCTCCAATGTGATCTAAATGACCATGAGAAAAAATTACTCCTCTAATATTTTTTTCTTTGCCCTTTAAATACTCTGTATTTGGAATTACAAAGTCTACTCCAGGCATATCCTCTTCTGGAAATTGTAGTCCCATATCTAAAATTACAATATCTTGTCCATATTCAAATACAGTCATGTTTCTACCTACTTCTTCGCACCCACCTAAGGGAATAATCTTTAAAGAATTTTCTCCCTTATAATTATCTTGATTGGGTTTTGCAATAATTTGTTGTTTTTTACTCATCCCTTGGTGAGTATTGTTATATTTTGCGGGATTTATTTTCTGTTCCATATTCTTATTTTTTTAAACGACTAAATCACATCACAATTATTATTTTTTAAGAATTGCGGTATATTTTATTTTCGTTATTTATTTTTTTAATAAAAGATTTTAGGAGTTCAATCTTTTATTGTTTTTTAATTTTGTGTTAAACCTTTTCCCGTATTAACCACGAGAATTTTCTTATCATCTTGTATCAATCCTTTCTCATACCTATCAATATACAAAGCTAATCCAGCTGATCCGGATGGTTCTGACTTAATCCCTTGATCAGTTAAAATCTTGTGAGCTTTTAATATTTGTTCTTCGGCGACAGTCTCTTTTGCTGTCTCTCTGCCTGTAAAAGAAAAATTTACAATTGCTTTAACATCTTGATCTTTAAACAGTAAAAACGGCTTAAATGGAGCAGACAGTTTATCGGCAATACTATCGCTATTTTTTGGTTCTGCACCAAAAATATTCATAGAAATAACCTTTGATGTAGGAATTTTGAGTCTTGGATCTTTCCTCCCTTCTGAATCATTTCTCATTGAGCGAACTTGCCAGGTTAAATAGTTCTCCATTACTCTGCCAGAGCCATATGGAACATAAATTTCATTAGGATTTTCATTAAATGATTCATGCACGTGTTGATCATAAAATAACGAAGATGGCTCAATTGATCTAATTGAAGTTATATCTACTCCATTTGGATTATTTGAGATTGCATATATGTCTTCTGGTGTAAGTTGCAAGGATAAATCTGTTGTATAAACATCAGCTCTAAGTTTTAAAATCTCTTTTAATATTTTTTCGTTTATATCTTGACCAACTATTATTTTTGGGGGTGGTAATTGATTTTTTTTAAAACATTCTGCCACTGCTCGGCCTTCATTACCAGAAGTTATAAGAGAAAGGCGGGGGATTGTAAGTTGCTCTAACTCTTGTTTAGAAAGCGTGCCGATTCTAATTTTTAAATATAGTGCCCTTGCATAATCCCTGTAAAGTGTTGCCAACTCCCAAGCAGCTCTATCTTTAATTGTGCCAGTTGGATTACTTCTTTCGTCAGCTTCATTTTTAATAAGAACTTTTCCGTAACCATCTTTTGATAAATCAACAGGAATTACTGGAGTTGGCCTCCATTCGGTAAAATCTTTTCTATCTGAAAGTGAAATTCCATCTCCCCATTTTTCTACCAAATCATAATTCATAAATTCTGGGAATTCTACTTCTTTCTTTATTTCTCTTTCTAATTCAATTGGATTTGATTCGCGTTTTGTCTCACTCATTTTTATATTATTTATTTTAGGTTAACATTATGTTAACCACACTAAATTTAATTTTTTAAATAGCTATTCCACTATTCTCACTGAATGGTGGAATAGATAATTTATTATTCTATAGATTGATAGATTGTGTAGTTGATTTTTTTATTTTGAGGGGATTATTTGAGATACTTCAATTAAAATTGCACCTTTAGCAGGAAGACCCTTATTTTCAATTATATTCTCAACAAAATTTTTCCATTTGCCAGTTGTAAAATATTCTGCGGTGCCTATGATTTTCACGCCTTTTAAATTTTTATCCCAAACTGTTAAACAAACATTATTGTTTTGCAAAATGTCTATTATTGTTTGACTCATATAATTATCGGTTAGCAAAATTTCATTTTCTGAAACAATTTTTGCAAAAGCAGTTCCAATAACATTTGGCTTGTTATCCTCAGTGATTGTAGCGAAAGCAATTGGATTTTCTTCTATTAAATTTTTGTATTCTAAAAGAGTCATATTTTTTACGCGTGTGCCGCGGGAGGGAGTCGAACCCTCAACCCTTTCGGGATGCGCTTCTGAGACGCACGCGTATTCCAGTTCCGCCACCGCGACTAGTTTTATTTGGACATTTGCTTTTTAAAATCTTCTACCATTTTTACTGGAGTGGGATCGATTTTTTGATTTAAGGCAACAAAGTAAGAGACCCAATCGCCTAAAAGCAAGGTTGAAAAAACTTTAAACATTAAAGAGCCCTTTTTGATCTCAACAAAATTGGTTTTTATTCCGGTTTTACTAATAAGTTTTGTTGTGAGTTGCATTCGTTTTAAAATTCTTGGATGGTCGGCTTGGTCGCGTAGAATAATTACAGAAAGTAGTTTTGAAATTTGAGTTTTGAATTTTGGATTTTTCATTGTGAATCCTACCATTTCATTGTGGTTTAATTCTGGAAAATAATTGAAAAAAGCTGGGATTTTTGAATTTTCATTAAATTTAATTTTCCAAATTCTAGCTACAGTGCTAAAATTATTTGATGAATAAACAATAGGAACTTTTTTTGTAATTTTACTGGCTATTTTTTTTCCTTCTTTTTCTAATTCTAAGTTTATATTTTTTAAATCTCCTGCTAAATCTAATATTTCAAAAGAAATATCTTTTAAAATTCCAGCATTTATTAAAATTTTTGTTATAGCAGAAAAAATATAGCCTGTGGCACATCTTGGTTGAATGCCTAAAGGAAGCTTGGCGAAGGGAATATTATTTTGTTTGGCTAATTCTTCAAATTTCCCACCAGAAGAAACAACTATTACTTTTAGATTTTTATCAATAGCTTCTTTTAAGGATGACAGGCATTCTTCTGTGTTTCCAGAATAAGAAATACAAATGATTAAGCTATCTTTGTCTGCCCAAATCGGCAAGCCATAATCTCTATGTATATAAATTGGAATTGTAGTTTTTATGATACTATTTAAAACATTAATTGGCAGAGCAGACCCCCCAATTGCACAAAAAATTATATTTTTGAAATCTCCAGAAACTTTTATAGTTTCAGCTATATCTAGGCCAATTTTTAATTGGAGAGGGGAATCAATTATAACTTGTCGCATATTTTGTTTGTCTATGATCATGTTTTTTCGTCATTCCCAACTTGATTGGGAATCCAGAGCTTAGTTCACATACTCTAGATTTCCGCTTTCGCGGGAATGACACTGTGGTAAAAATTATTTCCATACGCGTTTTGTTTTGATATACCAATTTGAAACATCTGCAAATCTTTTTGCAGGATCTATTATTTTATCAGCTTGTATTCCTTGTACTGTATCTTTAGCCCAGTAAATATAATTTTGGCTGTATAGAAATATAGCAGGGGCATCTTTGATTATTATGTCTTGCAATTTTTCTAGATTTTTTTGTTTTTTAGATAAATCTAAATTCTCTCGAGCATCTTTTATCAAAACATCAACATCTTTATTTTGGTATTCGGAAAGATTAAGGCCTGGATCATAAATTTGAGAAGAGTGCCAGAAGGGATAAAGATCAAGTAAAGATCCTAATGCTTGACCGTAAAGAAGTGCATCATAATTTCTTTCTTTTATAATTGATTTTAGATCTGAAAGTTCTACAGCATTAATATCTACGGCAAAACCAATTTTTTGCCATTGGTCTTTTAATATATTAGCAGTTTGAAGTAGTTGTGGTTGATTTATTGTTGTTAATGTTATTTTTAATGGTTGAGATGTTTCTGGATTTGTAGTGCAGAGTTCATTTAGTTTTGCCCGCGTCGCTTTCCCCACTTCTCCTGTTGGTTTTTCTGATGGTAAATATTTTATTTGGAAATTAGTTACTGCATTTTCCGTTGCTACTCCGTAGCCTCCATTTGTTTCATTAGATAAATCATTTGAAAAACCTAATTTTGCTAAACACTTTTGCAATTCTGTAACTTCAGTTCCTTTTGATTTACTGGAAAGATAGTTTTTAAATTGAAATGCGGGAGTTTTTTTTATTTGTTTGATTCTCTCTCCAGATTCTGATTCTTTAAATCCAGATTTATCTAATAGACTTTTTGCTTGCTCTAAATTAAGTTCATTGATTGCTGTTGGCTCTGCGAGTCCAAAAAAATCAGGTAAAATAGGGGAGTTTATTTCTGTAATTCCACTTTTAGTTATATTCTCTATTGATTGTGTTATAGCTTTTTTATCTGTAGCAAGATTTAATGATTGTCTTAAATTGTCATCTGAAAGAATTCTTTGTTTTTGTAAATTAAGGAATACGGCAAAATATCTTGGCAGGGTAAATGAATATATAGAAAACTTTTCTGTTTTTGACCAGTTTTGAGTAATTTCTTTCTCTGCTAAAGCTTGATTATTATCTAAAGAAGCCAGCGAAAAACCATTAATTATTCTTTGGTTTGCAGACTTTATAAGGTTTTCTTTAGTATCAAAAAATTGAAAAGAAAATTCAGATATAAAAGGAATTTGATTGTAATATTTATGATTTGAGACAAGATTAATTTTTTCGATAATCCCTGTTTTTTGTTGTTCTATACTACTGAATTTATATGGACCAGAGCCTATAGGTTTTAAATTGTAAGCAGAAAGAGTGAAGTTTTCTGGTAAAATATTTTTCCAAATATGCTCTGGAATTATTTTTATTGTGCAATTTTCTAAAAAAGAATTATAAGAGTTTCTTAATTTAAATGTTATGGATGTATCAGAATTTTTTAAAACATCAACATCAATCCAGTTTACCCTTTGAGGGCTTTTATAATCAGAATTCTGGATTGTTTTTATGGTAAAAATAATATCATCTGTAGTAAGCTTCTCCCCATCATGCCAAAGGACATTGCTTTTTATAACAAAATCATACGTTTTTCCATCTTCTGAAATTTTATAACTTTCAGCTAGATCATTTACTATTTGTCCATTTTTATCATAAGTTACAAGACCAGAAAAAATAATACCAGTTATGGTTCTGTCAACATCAGCTACTTCTCCGTAAATAGGATTTAAGAATCTTGGTTGGCCAACAATACCTTCAACATAGTTTCCACCTATTGCTGGAATTTCTTTTGTATTATTAAAGTAAAAATCAAATCCTAAAAAAAATAATGAGCTAAAGGTTAGTAAAAAAAGAACTAAAAGCGTTATCTTTTCGCTTTTTTTAAGTAATTTTCCGATTTGTTTCCATTGAGAAAGTTTTGGAAATACCATTAATAGATAAATAAATTAATAGCCCCTAATATTAGGAATAAAGCTCCTGTTACAATAGTAGCATAGTGAAGATTTTTTTGTGCGCCTCTTCTTGATGAATAAAATTCGCCCCCACCTCCAAAAGCAGATCCCAAAGCAGTTCCTTTTTGCTGAATTGCTATTAAAATAATTAGAGCTATTGATACAATTATTTGTGCATAAAATAAAATTTGATTCATATTTTTATTCGTTAGTTTTTAATATTTTTAATAACAAGAAATTAATAGCCCATACTATTAAACTTGTTTCTAATAATGGAAGCCAGAAGGGTATAGATATTTCTTTAAACATTATATCTAAAAACCAAACTATTGCCATATTTACTATTACGCCAAAGATTCCTAAGGTTATTACTCTAAGTGGTAGAGTTATACCATTTAAAATTGGTTTTACAAAATAATTTAAAAGTCCTAGAATAACTCCTAAAACTAATAAAATTTGCCACTCTGTAGTAAGTGAAAAACCAAAAAAACTTGAGTCATCAAAAATATTTAACACAACTGATGGCACATATAAAACTGTCAGCCAGAGTCCTAAAAAACCAGCTACTATATTTGAGAAAAGTTTTTTCATTAGATTGTCTTATATTATCACATCAAAAGGTGTAAAACAACCTTGACAATCAAATTGATAAATGCTATAATTAAAAATAGTTATTTTTTGCTCTTTTCAATGCAAAAATGGTGGTTGTAGCCAAAAGTTTTGAAAATTAGATAGACATCGGGTGTCTATCTATAATTTGAGGATTTTTGGCTATGACTGCTAATTCTGGCAGACCCAAGCATTTCTTTTTTATGAAAGGGGCACCGCCATGAACGATCATGGAACAGCCCTGATTGGTCAGTGGACAGAGTTAGTCGCGGAATTGTTTCGTCAACTTCCACGGGCAGATGATCCTCGTTTGCCTGCGATTTTGGCGAAATACTCCAATGGACAGGGGGGATTTCAAGGAGCACTTCTAAAAAAGGATTTGGATGAAGCATTGCTGTTACCGAAGAAGGAGCCGAAGTTGCTCCGACGCGTCGGAATGGCCAATGTCACGGCCGTGGCCAAGTTCGTCGTCAATGAGGTCGCGTTGAAAGCCGCAAATGTCGGCTATACTGGCAGTAACTTCGACAGCCTGTTCCGTGGCAAGGTCGAGGAAAACGTGCCGGCTGGTGTGGTCGGTTTGAATCTTTTGGAACGGAATTCCAAGGATTCGCCGATTATGGCGGAGTTGGGCGACAAGGCTGTAAGCCCCGTGGTCTACTTGTTCGATTCGATTCGTCAGACGAACGAGGCGATGGCTCGGGGCGAGGATGGCCCATTGTTAACTGATGGTTACAAGGCAAATGTCTTGTATGCCATCGGTTCAGATGGCAATATCTGGGCCGTGTCCGCGTGCTGGTGCTTCGATGATCGCTGCTGGAGTGTGTTGGCCTTCTCGGTTGTCAGTCCGTACGATTGGGATGCTGGTGTCCAGATTCTCTCTCGCGATTCTTGAAAATTGGATTTTCGGAATCTTGGGAGATTTTGAACCTTTGAGTCTTTGGCTCTCTGAAACTTTGGAAAAGTAGCAGAGAGCCTTTTTGTTTCTCTAAAAATAATGTAAAATGAAATCAAGGTGGCTGGATGCGGGAGTTACGGCTTTCACATAGCGCCCTGAAATTATTTTGTCGCAGAATTACCACGGACATGTCTTTGGTAAGCGTCGATAAAATATATTTCACGCAAAAAAGAAAAAGAATCGGTGCAATTTGCTGGCGAGCTTTGATGCTCCAAATAAGATACAGCCCCGAGAGTTTATCCAAGGGCAGTGGTGTGGATGGCATTTTGTGCAAATTGAGATCTGGGCCGTGAACGCGAACTGGAACTTCGATGATCGCTACTGGAATGTGGAGGCCAACTCGGTTGACAATCCGTACGATTGGGATGCTGGTAACCAGATTCTCTCTCGCTATTGTTTTCTTTCTTCCGTCTTAAAAGCGGAAGTTTTGCTTATTAAACCTTTTTTCCACCCACCAACACTCCTGCCAATTTCGTTTATGTCGGTTTCAAGTAAAATATATTGATTATTTGAAATAAGTTTTGATTCCCACAAAATTTGTATAAAAAATCTTAGCACGTCTATTTTGTCAGATACTAACTGCAAAACTAAAACCTTTTTATCTATTGGAGTAAAAACTGCTTTTCGCAATAATTCTAGCAAGTCTAAAAATAAATTATCTACTTTCAACCCGAGTCCGAAGCGCGCTGTTCGTTCAATGTTGCGATGAACTGATAACCAATTTTTGTAACTTGTCTTCGCTTTATCCAAAACTGGCAAAAGTCTGGGGGGGGGATTAGATGAAAATTATTTTGATTATGATTAAAAAATTCAGCCATAATTGTGAAAATATCATAAGTATTGAGAATATTCTTGAAGCATGGCAAGAATTCTCTCAAGGTAAGAGAAACAGGCCAGATGTTCAAGAATTTTCTTTCAACTTAATGAGTAATATTTTTAGTTTGCATTATGATTTGGTTAATCATACCTACAAACATAGCCAATATCAAGAATTTAAAATAAATGATCCAAAACCAAGAACAATCCATAAGGCCACAGTTAGAGATAGAATTTTACACCGAGCAGTTTATAGGATTCTCTATTCATTTTTTGATAAAAAGTTTATTGCAGATTCATATTCTTGTAGAAATAAAAAAGGCACTCATAAAGCTATAGAAAGATTTAGAGAATTTACCAACAAAGTTTCAAAAAATAACACAAAGCAATGCTATATCTTAAAATGTGATATTAAAAAGTTTTTTGCCAGCGTAGACCAAAATATATTGTTTAAAATTTTAGAAAAATATATTGACGATAAAGATACAATAAACCTGCTAAAAGAAATAGTTTATAGTTTTAAACTCGGCGGTTTGCCGTTAGGGAATCTAACATCGCAATTATTTGCTAATATTTATCTAAACGAATTTGACCAGTATATAAAACACAGGTTAAAAGTAAAACATTATATTCGCTATTGCGATGACTTTGTGATTTTTTCACCAAACAAATATTATTTAGAAAATTTAATTCCAGTAATAAAGGATTTTCTGCAAAACAATTTAAAACTCACTCTGCACCCAGATAAAGTTTCTATTAAAACAATTTATTCGGGCGTTGATTATTTGGGCTGGATAAATTTTAAAGATCACAGAATTTTACGAAGCAAAACTAAAATTAGAATGCTAAACAGAATAAGAGAAGGTCCCAAATTAGAAACAATTAATTCTTATTTGGGATTATTGAAATGGGGGAATACACACAAAATAAAATTAAATTTATTTTAGTAAATTTTGTTTGCGAAGTTTTTTGTGATAGGTAATTGCAAATCTGTGAGCCTCATCATCAAGATTTTTTATTAAATTATAAATTTCTTGTGGCAAATTTTTTAAAGGAATCGGTTCTTTTTGATTTTCTATAAAAAGTCTCGCCTCGCTTCGCGGGCGAAGCGGGTCTTGCCTTCCCTTAGCAAGTGAGATAACTATAGGAACAATTCTATGGAATTGTTCTGATGCCTGATTTCTTATTTTTATGGCGATATTGAGTTGGGCCTTGCCACCATCAATTAAAATTATTTCTGGATATTTCCAGTATGTGTGAGCAAATCTTCTTTGCAATACTTCTTTAAGCATTGCAATATCATTGGGTTCACTTTTTATTTTTATTTTGAATTTTTTATATTGGCTTTTATCAGGTTTCCCATTTATAAAAACTACCATAGAGCCTACGGCAAATTTGCCTTGAATATTGGAAACATCATAACACTCTATTTTTTTAATTGCCTGCCTACCGGTAAGCAGGGATTTTTTATAGTTTAAAATTTCTTGTAAAGTTTTTTCTGTTTTTTTCCATGCGACAGTAGAAAGCGATCGCTGTGTAGTGTCGTATTGGCTGTTTTGAATTTGGTTATTTTGGTTTTTGTGCGAAATTATTTTTTCTAAAGCAAAAATTTGGTCGCGAATTTTACTAGCTTTTTCAAAATTTTGTTTTATTGAAGCTATTCTCATTTCTTTTTTTAATAAATTCAAAACTTTAGAAGATTTACCCTCTAAAATTAAAATAAGTTTTTTTATATTCTTTTTATATTCTTTGAGGGGTTGGGTTCCTTCGACTTCGCTCAGGATCTGCGGACCCGGACATAAATCTAAATGGCAGTAAGTACATTTTAGTTTTGAGTGTTTAGCATTTGTATAATAAGGAAATACTTTCCTTAAAAATCTTATAGTTTTCTTTAAAGCATTGCCATCTACAAAAGGCCCGATGTATTGCATTTTGTCATTGCGAGGAGCCCGCAGGCGACGTGGCAATCTAGTCGTTGAGATTGCTTCGTCAGTCGCTTCACCCCTTCCTCGTAATGACGGAGAAGTTGGCTGGTGAGTAATAAAAACATAAGGAATTTTTTGCTTGTTTCGTTGGATAGCTATGTAAAAGTAGTTTTTATCATCACGCCAAACTTGGTTAAATTTTGGTTGATTTTTTTTAATTAAACTAGCTTCCAAAATTAAAGCAGAAATTTCTGAACCTGTTTCTATAAAGCCAATATTTGTAATTTGGCTAATAAAAATTTCATCTTTGTAAGTAGGGGAGGAAAAATGATTTTTAACTCGGTTCTTTATATTAATAGCTTTGCCAATATAGATGATTTCATTCTTGTTATAAAACAAATAAACGCCAGCAGTTTTTGGCAGGTTATCTATGTTTTTTATGCTTATAATTTTAAATTTATCCATAATTTAATTTAACACAAAGTGAAGTATTTTTCAAGCTCATCTATTGACAAGATTATTGTATTATGATAATATATATTCAGTTCTTAGGATGGGTTTTTGGTCATCACAAACTCTTTTGCTCTTTTAACAAGAGGAGAAATTCTCAAGAGTCTGCTTCGTTCTGGTTATGGCACGGTGCTTTAATTAGAATTGAGCAAAAGAACCCTTGAGGTGACCTATGCGCAATCGCACAAAGCCCGCCGTTGTGTCCGAGTTGCTTTCTGAACTTTTAGACGAGGCGACTGCTCTGCAGTCGTTTTGGCCGGAAGTTCGCGAGACGCCGTTGAACGCCAGCCAGGCGTTTGACATCTTGGTTGTGTGGAGCCATCTGCGTCGTTACGATTGCACGCGTCAAGTTGCTGTGCAGTTTAGCGAATTTGTGGCTCAGGAATCTACTGCGCTCTGTCTGGCTGTGCTGAAGAGCTACACGTTCTCAGCTGATGCGTGGATGGAGGCAATCAAGCAGGCTCACGAATGCACTTTTTCCGACTTGGATGAGGCGCATATCAGAACGCTTTATGACGAGCTCGATCGTCATTGCTTGGTGGCTTACGCCTTAGATTCTTTGGTGTCGAAAACCGCCTTGTCTGATCGTGAGCAAGTCGATTGTTTCGTGCACGAAACAGGTCGGGTTGTTCGTCTGTTAGGTGAGTGGTTGGAAAACGACTCCCATTGTGGTGTTGTCTGCTTGGGTCTGCTGGTGCAAGATTCGCAGGAATACCGCCACGACCTCTTTCAGCTTGACTTTCGTTTGTGGGTGGCAACACTCCACATTCAAATCATTTGTAAGAGCTGGTTGATCTTGGCCAAAGACAAGGCCTTCGGTGAGGACGTCTCGAAAATCGATGTGCACGGCACGCCATCGGTATAGTGTTTCGGACACATGATACTTAAAGCCGATTGAGAAATCCTACGGGAAATCTCAGTCGGCTTTCTTTTTTTATATAAAAAATTGATTTAAAGGCTAAATTGTTTTAGAATTGATTTATATGATAAGTTTTATTTTGGGTTTGATGCTACTTATAACTCCTTTTCTGGTTGTAGTTTTATTTAAAGACAAGAAAATTGGGTTTATTTTTGTTTTATTTTGTAGTATTTTATTTCACGTAATTTTGGCGTTGGCAACCCAAATGTTGGGTATTTTTTATTATGGAATAATAATTGGCGTTACTTTTGTTGCAGATTTAATTTTATTATTTTTTGTTTTTAAAAAATTAAAAGCTTCGAGCTTTCCCGCCACAGCGGGATCCCGCCCTTGGCGGGACAAGTTTCAAGTTTCAAGTTTCAAGAAAATCGATTGGGCATTAATATTTGTAATTATAGTTGGATTTTTAACGCTTTATCAAGTTCATTATAATTACACTGGTAAGATAAATTTAGCTACAGATAGACAAGTTGGTTATCACGAAGTCAAAAATATGCAATATGTTTATCCATATTTTTCAGATGAGTGGTACTCTGTGGCTTTAATTCAAAATTCAGTTACAAACCATGCTCTAGCAATAACAAATCCCTTTGATAATAGTTTTTTCTTAAACTTAGAGTTATTTTTTCATTCATTTTTAGCAGAAATAATTTTAATTTTAACTTTAAATCCCTTAACACAATATACGCTTTTATCAATATTTTTTAACTTATTAATATTAGTTTTAGTTTATATATTTTTAAGGATAAATAACTTATCAAAAAACATTTGTGCAATTTCTGCCTTATCTTTATTGTATATTACCTGTGGGGCAAATATGCCTGGGCTCTGGAATTTAATTCCTTTTAATATGGGAATAATTATGTTTTTGATGTTAATTATCTTTGTTTCTTTGAAAAATTTAAAAATGGTTTTGGTTTCTAGTATTTTAGGATCTTTGTTTTATCCGCCATTATTTATTTTTTACTTTTTAGGATTGGCCTCTACTTTTTTTGAAAGTTATAAACACAGGAAAGATTTTTTATTTAAAATAATAGGTTTTTTGTTATTGTTTTTGTTTGTGTTTGCTCCAGTTGTTTATGTTATCTTAATGATTTCTCCTTTATCTAATGCTGTAAATTACATTTTTTCAAGATTGTTTTTTGTTTCATTTACTGCTCCATATATAACTCAGTATGCAATTTATAATATGATTTTGTGGCCAGTAATTCTATTAGCTATGTTGGGTTTGGTTTTTGTATTTAAAAATAAAAAATATTTGTTTTTCCAGTTTTTATGCGGGACTTTAATGTGGTTTATTTATTCTTTTACAATAAATAGGTTTATGGTAGAAGGCGAGAGAATTGTTATTTTAACATCTATAATTATTACAATGATTGCTGGGTTTGGTATAGTTGAAGTTGAAAAATATTTTGTTTCTAAAAAATTTAAAATTAAATATTTACAAATTATTGAAATTTTTATTTTAATTTTATTTTTAGCATTTATTCCATTTTATACTCAAAGGGAAAGTTGGAGAAATCTTACTTTGCTAGAACCTAAAAGTGGTTCGCTCGGTTTTCCTAAGGCTCCGGCAAATAATTATTTGATTTACGATGATTTAAGAATTTTTAAAAATATAAAAAATGCAAGATTTCTAAGTATTCCATGGAAGGGCACTGTAATCGGAACAGCTACTAATAATTATCCGGTTGTTACCAAAGAAGGCACTATTTCTATGGGCAAAGAAAATACAATTAATAATTTTCTAAATGCTGATTGTAGTGGTAAAAACTATATTGCTTACAATTTAAATATAGAGTATGTTTATTTATATGACTTTACTTGCCCTGAATTTGAGAAGGTGGATCAAAGCACAGAAGGTTTGATTTTATATAAATATAAAAAATGAGAAAATTAAAAAAATACTATAAAAAAATTAAAAGAATTTTAGAGCTTAGTTTTTCTTTAGCTAAGGCTAATTTTAAATTAAGAAACGAGAATAGTTATCTTGGTATTTTTTGGTATTTGCTTGAGCCTTTATGTTTTTTTGCAATTATTTTGCTTATTGGGGGTGTTATAAATCAAAATCCTATCGAATATTATCCACTTTATCTTTTTTTAGGACTTATAATGTTTAATTTTTTTATTAATTCTACTTTAAATATTACGAATATAATAATTTCTAATGGCGCTTTGATTAAGTCAATGAAAATTAATTATGAAGCTTTAGTAATTTCTGGTGTTATGCAATTTGTGTTTTCACATATTATAGAGATGATTATTTTTTTAGTACTTATGATTTTTTTAAAAGGTAGTTTTTTAAGTTCATTTTTTTACCTTCCAATTTTTTTGCTTTTTGTTTTGTTTGTGCTAGGTATTGCTTTTATGCTTTCTGCAATAGGAGCATATGTTAGTGATTTATTTAATTTATGGAATGTGTTTACAAGATTATTATGGTTTCTAACTCCTATTTTTTATGTTATGCCATCTAGTATTATTTTTCAGAAGATAAGTTATTTTAATCCTATGTTTCATTTAATTAATATAGCAAGGAGTATTATAATATATGATAAAATACCGAGTTTTTATGTATTACTTTTAATGACGTGTGTTTGTATTTTTTCATTTATAATTGGTTTATTAATTTTTAAAAGATACAAGGGAAAATTTGCTGAAATAGTATGATAGAAAAAAATATTGAAGTTTTGAATTTAACAAAAAAATTTGATATTGGTTTTAAAAAAAACGAAGGTGCTTTATCAAAAACTATTTCTTTTTTAGCGGGTAGGGGTATAAAGAAAGAGCTTACAGTTTTAAAAGATGTTTCCTTTTATGCATATCCTGGAGAGGTTATTGGACTAATTGGAAAAAACGGTTCTGGTAAAAGTACTTTACTTAGAATTATCGCAGGGATTTATGAGCCAGATAAAGGAGAAATTAAAACTTCTGGCAGGGTTTTTTATATTTCAGGGTTAAGCAATGGCCTAAAATTAAGGCTTACAATGCAAGATAACATATATTTAATGTCAGCTATGATGGGTTTAGATAATAAAGAAATTAAAGAAAAGTTTTCAAAGATTGTAGAATTCTCAGGACTTGGAGATTTTCTTTATACTAAAGTTTATCAGTTTTCCTCTGGAATGGTAGCAAGATTAAGTTTTTCTGTAACTATTTTTTGTTTAGAGCATTCAAATCCTGATATACTTATTTTAGATGAAGTTTTTGGATCTGGGGCAGATGCTGAGTTTGAAGAAAAAGCTAGCAAAAAAATGGCAGAACTTATTAAAAGAGGTTCTACAGTTATTTTAGCTTCTCATAATTTAAAAACAATAAGAGAGCATTGCTCTAAGGTTATTTTTATAGATAATGGTAAAATAATTGATATTGGCTCTTCAGAAGAAATTATCAATGAATACAAAAATTTATAAAAAATGAAAGATAAATTTTATTTATTAATATCTTTTTGGAATATTAATGACCAAGAACGAAAAAAAGAATTGCTTTTTTGTTTAAAAAAAAATATAGAAAACCATTATATAGAGAAAATTTATATCTTTTGGGAGAAAGAGCCAGATTTAAAAAATTCACTATTTATTAATAAGAAAATTGAAAACATTAATTTTTTTGATTATCCAACTTATAATAAATTTATTGATTATGCCAATCTTAAATTAAGTGGCAAGAAAATCATAATTGCTAATTCAGATATTTTCTTTGATAATAGTCTTAAATTGCTTTTGAATTATAATCTAACTAACAAGGTTTTGGCTTTAACCCGTTATAATTTAGAGAAATATATTGCTAATAATGGAGGTGTTTGGGAAAGAAGTAGTAATTCGCAAGACGCCTGGATTTTTCAATCTCCTTTGAATTTTGATAAAAATAAATTTCCTGTTATTAAATTAGGTTATTTTGGATGTGATGTATGGTTTGCTTATGAGTTAGAGAAAATTGGTAAAATTGTTTTAAATCCTTCAGAAGATATTAAAACATGGCATGTTCATAAAAATAGAAAAGTTATTTCAGATCTTTTTTTGTATAATAAATCATATTTTTCTACAATTTTTAATTTAAAAAATAAAAATGAATCATGGGTTAAATATCCACCAATTGAACCCTTGGGTCAATGGAAAATTTACACAATTTATAGTGCTTCTCATATCAAGCTTTATCAAGATTGGTTTTTAAAAACTATGAAGGATAATTTTAAAGTTATTTCTAATCCGATTGAACAATTATGTAAAACAGCTGAATTTTATACTAATGGTTGGGTCAAAACAGTGTTAAATAAAATACCTTTAGTTATTAAAGCTATTGATTCTACTTGCGAAAATGGTTTTTTCATTTTTTCGGACGTAGATGTACAATTTTTTTCACCAATACAAGAAGAAATTAGAAAAATTCTTGCTAAAAATCCTCGAACAGATATATTTTTTCAACAAGATGCTGTAAGAGACTTATCTGGTATTCCTTATTTTTGTACAGGTTTTTTTGTTTGTAGGGCTAATTTAAGAACTCGTAGGTTTTGGCAATTAGTTGGGAAGAGAATGGAAAGTGAAAATAAGGGTGATCAAGAGTGTGTAAATTATTTATGGAAAAATAATTGTATTTCTGGTTTAAAATTAGATTTTTTGCCACTAAATTTTTGGGCTTCAAATTCTGGCATTGCTAATCCTAAAATTTGGGACTTAGGTGATAATTTAGAAGTTCTGCCAAATGCTTTAATGCATCATGCAAATTGGACAGTTGGAGTGGCTAACAAAATTAAACAATTAAATTATGTTAGAGAAAAAATAAAACAAGAGCAGATAAATATAAATAGAATTACTAATAAAAATTTTAAACAGAAATTGCCAGGATCTTTTTGGGGGATTACCACATTTTATAATTTAAGTGATTATAAAATAAAGTATAAAAATTATAAAATTTTTAGAGAAAATAGCAAAAAACAAGGCTTAAAATTGCTAGCAGTAGAGATTACTTTTAATAAAAAGCCATTTGAATTAAAAAAAAGTGATGCAGAAATTATAATTCAAATTAGAGCAAGTAAAAAAAATATTATGTGGCAAAAAGAGGCCTTACTTAACATTGGTTTAAAGAATTTGCCAAAAGATTGCGATAAGATTGCATGGCTTGATTGTGATGTTGTTTTTGAAAATAATAATTGGGTAAAAGAAACTTCAAAATTACTTGAAAAATATTGCGTTGTTCAACCTTTTTCTTTAGTTGTGATTTTAGACAAAAATAAAAGCTCAAAAGATGTAAATATTTCAAATATAAAATTTGGTGTTATATCAGAAAATACAAAAAGGCATAGTTTTGTATATTTAAAAAATTTGTTTGATAACAGAATTGGCCATCCTGGTTTTGCGTGGGCTGGGAGAAGAGAAATATTTGATAAAATAAAATTCTATGATAAATTTATTTTAGCTTCAGGTGATACTTTTATGGCAGATGCTTTTTATTCGCAGAAATCTACTATGAGTATAACACAAAATACTAATATGCAGATTGAAGATTTTTCTAGTTGGCAGGAAAAATGTTTTAATTTAGTTGCAGGAAATGTTTTTTACACTAATGGGGTTGTTTTTCATCTTTGGCATGGCAAAACAAAAAACCGTAGGTATGAAGAAATAAGATTTATTTTAAAAGAGAATAATTTTAATCCTTTGAAAGATGTAATAAAAGATCATCAAGGATTATTGCAATGGTCTTGTGATAAAAGAAACTTAATTAAAAATACAAAAAAATATTTTTATTTAAGAAATGAAGACGATTGTTTTTATTTAAGAGATATTTTTGATATATTTTTTATCTTTACATCAGGCTTTTCTTTTCAAAATATAATAAATATTATTAATATTAAAAAAGATAGATTTTTTGGCAGAATTGGGAGAATAATAAAATCTTTAAGTCCTAATTTATATAATTTTTTAGTTAGAAAAAAACCTAAATGGGCTGAGCCTTTAGATATGTAGTTTATTTTTTTTTATTAGATATTTTATTTTTTTTATAAAAATTTCAGTGTTAAATTTTTGTGCTTGCTCAATACAAGCATTTTTATATTGCTTAGAGTTCTTACCAATTTTTTTTATTGCCATAATTATCTTATCTTCATTAATATCATTAATCAAAATTCCTGTTTTGCCATTAATTATTGTTTCTCTATATCCGCCTTCATTGGGAGCTATTACAGGTTTGCCAGAAGCCATAGCTTCTAGCACATTCATTCCAAAATCTTCATCTTGAGAAGTTGTAATAAATCCCTTACAATTTGCGTAAAGTTTTATTAATTCTTCTTGTTCAACCCAACTTTTAATTTCAACATTATTAGGTTTTATTTTCTGGCAATAATTTGCATACTTTAAAAAATGACGAGAATTTTCATAACTACCCACAATAACTAATTTTTCATTTGGTATTTTCGAAAAGGCTTTTAATTGTAAATTGATTCTTTTATGATTAATTAGTCGATTTACAGAAAGCCAATAATTGCCAAAATTTTCAAATTTAAATTTTTTCGTTTCAATAGGTGGACTTATAACGATAGCATCTTTTTTTAAATATTTTTTAATTCTATTTTTTGTATTTTCTGAATTGCAAACTAAAACATCAACCTTGCTAATATATTTTTTATTTAGATATCTATTTAGAACAACCCATAGATCGAAAATATATCTTAAAAGATAAGGCACAGTGTTTTGTCTGGTATATTCATACAAATCCCAAATTTCACGAATAGGTGAATGCACATACCATAAATTGGGTTTATTTTTTATAACTCCTGCCATTGCCCAATCACCATCTATAATGTAAAAATCATATTTATTTTTTAGGTTTAAAAAGCGAAATTTTAAAAAAGCTATTTGTTGACGAAAAGGTGCATTTTTAGGAACTTTACCTATTGAAAAAATTCGTGGCAAAATATCGGGAAAACCCATTTTTTCTATCTTTTCTTTATCAATATTTGTTGTGTAAATATCTGCATTTAGTTTGCGAGCTAAAGTAAGACCCACTTTTTCAGCTCCTCCAATATTATCTAAAAAATTATGAAAGATTGCTATTTTCATTTTTATTATTTTACTATATAAGTCTTTCTTTAATTATTAATAAAATATGCCTTAAACCATCTAAAATTGGATTTAATTTTGATTGACCAATTCTTCTTTTGTAATTTGTAGGCAATTCTATTATTCTTAAATTATTTTTTATAGCTTTTATTATCATTTCAGAGGCAAATTCCATTCCCTTACTTTTTAAATTTAGTTTTTCAAAAGATTCTTTTCTAATTGCTCTTATACCACATTGACTGTCATTGATTTTTGAATTAAATAAAAAATTTATTGCTAAAGTTAAAATTGGATTTCCAATGAATTGTCTTTCTTTTGACATTGAAAAAGACTCCATTTTTCCAGAAAATCTATTTCCAATTACAAAATCAAAGCCGTTTTCAAGCTCATTTAAAAATTTTATTATATCTGAAAATTCATAAGTATTATCAGCATCAGCCATAAAAATATATATACCTTTTGCAACCTTTATTCCTTCTTGGTAAGCAAGACCATATCCTTTTTCATCATGTTTTACTAAAACAGCACCATGATAATTTGCAATTTCTGGACTTTTATCTTGCGAAGAGTCAGAAACTATAATTTCTGCAGATAAGTTGTTATTTAATATAATTTCTTTTAATTGTTTCAAACAAAAAGGCAAAGCTTCTTCTTCATTTCTGCATGGTAAAATTATAGATATTTTAGGAATTATATTTTTTTGATTCATATTATAAATTTAACCTTTCTAAATATTTTTTGCAAATCAAATTCTGTCATGATAAAATAAATACAACGGTCGGAGCGTTGTAAATTATACTAAATAAATTTATGCCAAAAAGAAAAACACAATTTATTAATAATGAAATTTATCATATTATTCTACGGTCAGTGGGCGATACACCGATTTTTATTGACGAGAGCGATCATTTTCGTGCGGTCTTTTCTATCTATGAGTTTAATAATTCAAAGAAAGTCGATATAAGGAGAAGAAGAAAGCAAAGAAAAACAGAAAAAAAGTTAGAAAATAATGACAACGGTCGGAGTGTTGTCATTGTGCCTGTACGAGATATGTATGTAGAAATTTTAGTTTTTGCAATAATGTCAAATCATATACACTTGTTGGTAAGGCAATTAAAGGAAAACGGAATCAGTAATTTTATGCAAAAATTCGGCGGATTAGCTTGGTATTTTAATAAAAAATATTCTCGTAAAGGTCATTTATTTTGTACATTTCATTCGGTACACATTGCAAGTAACGAACAATTAAGAAATGTTTTTATTTATATACATTGCAATCCCATTTCTTTAATTGAGTCAGATTGGAAAGAAAATAGAATAAAGAAGCCGAGAAAAACTATTGAGTTTTTGAACAATTATAAATGGTCAAGCTACAGAGATTATATTGATATCCAAAATTTTTCTTCCGTAACTAAACGTAATTTTTTACAAGAGTTTTTGGGTGGAGCAAATAGTTGTAAAAATTTGGTCGAAGAATGGATAAAATACAAATCACGAAATTGTAAATTTGATTTCGATGAAGTTGATATTGAATAGAATGACAACGGTCGGAGCGTTGTCATTAAATAATTTAAAAGTTATTCACAGTCTTGTATTTTTTATCTCTGTTGATTTGTATTTTTTTATGTTAAAATAAATAAATAATTATGTTTGGAATTTTTCTAAATAAAGTTGCTTACAAAATAAAAAGATTCAGCTTTGCTGTTTTGCGTTTTAGTTTCAAAAATACACCAAGAGCTATTTTGGTAACCTTGATTTTAACTGGAATTTTTTGCTCTGCAATTTATGTGTTCGCAATTCCTCCTACAACTAAATATGATATTGGCGAAGAGGATAACCCTAATTGTAGTTATGGCGATCCTAATTGTGATGTGGTAGCTCCAGCACAATATTCTTTTGGTACAAACAATTTCTCAGGAACAGGAGCAATTGAAGCGGGAGCAATCACAGGAACTTCTTTTACGATTGGAGCAAACACAATTTCTAATTTTGCCAATTTAGATAATTTGGCAGATTTATCTTATGTTTCAACGAGTTTTGTTAAAATGACAGAAGCAGGAACTTTTGCTTTAGATACAAATACATATTTAACATCAGAGACCTCTCATACTGATGTTTTGCAAGATGGTGATTTTTAAGGGGTGCATCATCAGGAACATACTCAATACTTACCGACAACTCAACTAATTGGAACACAGCCTACGGTTGGGGAGATCACGGAGGTCTTTATTCTCTCACATCTCACAATCACTCAGGAGTTTATGAACCAGTAATTTCAGCAGGCACTACAGGTCAATACTACAGGGGCGACAAGTCTTGGCAAACATTAGATAAAACAGCAGTAGGACTTGGCAGTGTAGAAAATACAGCTCTTTCCACTTGGGCTGGAACAAGCAATATTACAACGGTCGGAGCGTTGACTTCTGGATCAATCAGCACAGGTTTTACAGCTATAGATGATAGCTTTATTTCTTCAGCTGTAACATGGAACGCCAAACAAACAGGACATGCTAATCTTACATCTTTAGCAGGTCTTACATACTCTTCGGGAACTCCGTTTGTTAAAATGACAGAAGCAGGAACTTTTGCTTTAGATACAAATACATATTTAACATCAGAGACCTCTCATACTGATGTTTTGCAAGATGGTGATTTTAATACTTACCGACAACTCAACTAATTGGAACACAGCCTACGGTTGGGGAGATCACGCAGGTCTTTATACTCCCATAGCTCACCAAACAACAGAAAATGCAATCAATGGATTAGTATTTGTTGACGGTGTAGGAAATTATTCAGCTAAAACAATTGGTACTGATGTGCAAGCTTATGATGCGGAACTATTAGGATTAGCTGGACTTACGTACGCCTCAGGAACTCCGTTTGTCAAAATGACAGAAGCAGGAACTTTTGCCTTAGATACAAGTACATATTCCACGCAGACGCTTTCTCTTGGTACCACTACCCAAATTCCGTTTATGAACGTGGGAGGTACGGATTTCTTATATTCGGCGGGATTAACTTATGACGATACAAATAAGGCAGTAAATGTTAACGCGATGCGCGCTATCGCGGTCAACGGCGCGACCGGCTCAGAAAACCTCTTCCTCGGGCAATCGGGAAACTTTACGACTACAGGTACCAACAACATCTTCGCGGGCTACCAAGCAGGCCTTGCCAGTGTCGCGGATGTGGACAATATCGCTATCGGTTACAAAGCCCTTACCGCAAACACTTACGCAAGGAAAAACGTAGCGATTGGAACACAAGCTCTTTATACTCAGAGTTACACCAACTTTACAGCTCCTTGGGATACCGCAAATGTGGCCATTGGGTATCAGGCATTGTACAGTAATCAACCGACTCAGAGTGGAGATGGGAAGGAAAACGTTGCTATTGGGTATCAGTCAATGAAAACTAATACTGAAGGAAAATGGAACACTGCGCTTGGAACTCAATCTCTATATTCAAACAGTACAACTGCTTACAACACAGCTATTGGCTATCAATCTCTCTATGCCAATACGGGAATAGCGAATACGGCTCTTGGTTATCGGTCTTTATATCAGAACGAAGGCGGTGGTGGGAACACTGCCGGTGGTTATGGCGCGCTTTATGGAAATATCGCAGGAGATAATAATACGACTTTTGGTTATTATGCGGGTTATGCCGATAAAGTTTCGGATAATACATTTATTGGTTATAATTCCGGTCAGGCCAACACTTACGGCGCAAAGAACGTGGCTCTCGGTTCTGGCGCTCTCTACACCCAATCCTACGCCAACGGCAATTCCGCCTGGGACACTGCCAATGTGGCAGTTGGGTATAATGCTCTTTATTCAAATCAACCTAATGCGGCTAATAATGGGTATAGGAATACCGCCGTTGGGTATCGAGCGCTTAAAACTAACTCAACTGGTCTTCAAAATAGCTCGGTCGGCTTTGAGTCATTGTATTTAAATACTACTGGGCAACAAAATACGGCTTTAGGTAATGAAGCGTTACGTGCGAATACGACAGCATCATATAACACCTCGATTGGTTCGTATGCATTGAATTCAAATACGACCGGCAGTTACAATGTTGCTGTTGGTTCTTCCGCACTAACATCAAACATCGCGGGACAATACAATATTGGAGTTGGCAACTCTGCTTTGAACGCAAATACCTATGCCTCCGGAAATGTTGCAATAGGTTATTCTGCACTACAGACTCAGTCCTACGCCAATGGAAACGTCGCATGGAACACGGCCAACGTCGCATTAGGTTATCAGGCTCTATACAAGAATCAGCCCACAAGCAGTACTGACGGCTATCTCAATACAGCTTTAGGTTCCTACGCCGGATATAATGGTACTACAGGGGCAAGCAACATCTTCTTAGGCTATAAGTCCGGATACAACCAGACTACAAACTCAAACCTTCTCATAATAGACAACCAGGACAGGACTTCAGCAGCTCTTGAAGCGACGAACTCTTTAGTTTACGGATCTTTTAACGCGACCGTCGCCAGTCAGGCTTTAGCCTTTAACGCAGGGTCAGTATCATTTGGTTCAGACACCGCAGGTGGGGCAACCAATGTGCCTGGGAGCATCAAGCTCTTCAGTAACGGAGACAATGCCTTCTACACTACATTTACCGCAGGCACACAAACTGCCAACGCAACTTATACTCTTCCAACCGCCATGCCGGCATCGAACAAGTTCCTGCAGTCAACAGACGCTGGAGTCTTGAGCTGGGAAACTCCTGGTGGATCAAGTATGGCAATTGGAGGAGCAATTACTAGCGGAACTTCCGGTTCAGTACTTTACGTAGATTCATCAAATCAACTTGCTCAGGATAATGCTAATTTCTTTTGGGATGACTCAAATAAATGGTTGGGGATTGGCACAGCTAGCCCTATTAACCCCCTTGACGTTTATAGCAACTCTGCTTACCCTGTTTTGAGCGCCAGAACTGAAAGCGATACAACATATCCTATTTTGGGAGCGTATAGATCTCGGTCTAGCCTGGGAGCCGTTCAAGCAAATGATATTTTGGGTAGGATCGATTTCGTTGGCAGAGGGCCCACAGGTCTTTGGCATGGGGGGCAAGCATCAATATATGGTTACGCTGGTTCTACTTGGGCAGATCCTGACTTTTCTACATATTTAACTTTTGTTACAAGAAATACAACGGGCAGTGCTGAAGAGAGAGTTCGTATTTCAAAAGAAGGTTATGTTGGAATTGGTACAATTGACCCAAACGCAAAACTTGATGTTTTGACAACTTCAGGAGCACAGGCAAGATTAAGTTATGATACTTCAAATTATTCAAACTTTACTGTAGGAAGCACTGGTGATTTAACTATTGCAACTACAGGAACCGGCAGTGGAGATATTATTTTTGACCCTGCTGGAGCTGGAAGTCCAAGTTTATTGTCTGGTTCTGGGATAGTAATTTTGGGTGGAACAGGAAATACAAATAATGAGGATTTATCATTTGATTTTGAAACAACTGCAAATACAGTGGCTTTGGCATCTTTAACAGGAGTTACAGTAATTAAAATCTCTGATGTAGATTTGGGTGATGGCTCTGCTGGTATGGTGCTTGCTCTTGGCAGGAATTCAAACGGTACAAATACTGGAGCTGGGTCAATTAACTTTTTGCAAAAAGGTGGAACTGCAGGTTATGTTTGGCAAGATGCTGCTGGTAAAATGAGAATTAATACCTCAGCTCCAACTAATGCTAATGACACAGCAGGCACTGTAATTGGTGACCAATCATCTAGCAGAGAAACTAAACAAGATATTGCAGAATTCACTGATTATGCTTCAGCTCTAAAAATGATAACAGATTCTCCACTTTATAATTTTAGATATAAAAATGAAGTTATGGGTTATGGATCTGATAGTCCACTTGCTAAAACCCGTCTTGGATTTATTGCCGAAGATTCTCCAGAAATATTTATGTGGGGTAAAAGCATAGATCAAGTTTCAATAAACGGTGTGTTAATGGCTTCAATCAAAGAACTTAATAATTTAGTTATGGCTCCAGATGGATCTGTTGGAGATGGATCTATAGAAGGAATTGACTTATCAAATCCATTTGTTTTGAGAATTAAAAATATTTTAGCTGCTTTGGGAATAAAGTTTGGCGACAACGGGGAAGTAAAAGTGCAAAAACTTTGTATTGGAAATACTTGTGTTGATGAAAATCAATTAAAAGATTTATTAAATAATAATGGGAACAACGCTCCGACCGTTGTAGCACCACCAGCACAAGAACCTCCTGCTGAACAACCACCAGCACAAGAACCTCCTGCTGAACAACCACCAGCACAAGAACCTCCTGCTGAACAACCACCAGC
>Ga0076106_116_pt1 | contig 18841 bp, 19 predicted proteins | sample RifGroC2_FD_68233 | JGI IMG/M metagenome (GOLD analysis project Ga0076106, IMG submission 68233) | Parcubacteria bacterium GW2011_GWC2_32_10
GCAAGTCAGAAGCAGATATTATTCATATCGACATTATTGCTAACAGATTCTTATATAATATGGTAAGAATCGTTATAGGAACACTAATTAGCATTGGAAAAGGAACTTTTCCTGCAGAATATATGCTTGAGGTTCTAAATGCAAAAGACAGAACTAAAGCAGGCCCTACTGCAAGGCCAGAGGGTTTAACACTAATGTCAGTATATTACGGTAAAAAGTATAACATATCCGACTATTTAATAATGGAGGCCATTTATAATGAAAACCTACTCTGCAAAGCCTCATGAAGTTGAAGCAAAATGGTATTTAATTGATGCTACAAACAAAACATTGGGCCGTTTAGCAACAGAAGTTGCAAATCTCTTAAGAGGTAAGCATAAACCACAATACACACCACACATTGACACTGGTGACTTTGTGATATTAGTTAACGCAGACAAAATTACAGTAACAGGCAGTAAAGAAACAGATAAAATTTACTATCATCATACAGGTTATCCATCAGGTCTTCGCTCAATCAGTTTTAAAGATATGATGAAAAAGCATCCTACAAGAGCGATAGAAAAAGCTGTTCGTGGTATGTTACCACATAATACATTAGGTGATCAGCAATTCCAAAAGTTAAAAGTATATGCAGGACCAGAACATCCTCATCAAGCACAGCAACCAATCGAGTATAATGTGGAGGTTAATAAATAATGCCAGAAGTAGTAGCTACTGGAGTTGGGCGTAGAAAATGTGCTATAGCACGTATTAAATTAGTTCCAGGAAAAGGTAGAATCTTTATTAATAATAGAACAACTAAAGATTATTTCGGTAATCGTGCGGCTCTTGAAATGATGATTTACCAACCGCTTGTTTTAACAGAAAATGAAACTAAATTTGATGTTAGAGTTAAAGTTGTTGGTGGCGGCGTAAGTTCACAAGCAGGTGCAATAAGACACGGTATATCAAGAGCATTATTAATGCAGAATCTTTGCCACGAGTATCAATTAAAAATGGATCGCCTCCAACACTATTTACGCTAGCAACTCGAAAACCACCGCCATAAAATCCAACTACGCAATAATTAGCAATTTTTCCAGAATTATTTGTAATAACATGCCTATTTGTAATAGCAACCAAACCGTATCCTTCAATGTTAGCCAAAAGTGATGATCCCCCACTCACTTCGGGAACTGTTCCTTTAGTAATATCTACTTCTCCGAAAAAACAAACCACCTCGGCCACCCTATTCTGCCATTCGGTAACTATTTTTGTATAATTTGCACCATTTATGACAATGGTCTTGCTTTCAGTATTTGCTTCTGGTTGCTTATTTTTTAAATCAGTTATTTGTTGTTTAAGCTCATTTAGTGTTGTATTTTGTAATTCTGCATCCAATGCTTGTTGGTCTAATTGGTTTTGTAAAAGTAATTTTTCATTCTTTTGTTGTTCCGAAAACTTTTTTTCTGTTTCAATTTTTCTTTGTTGAAATTTATTATACATTTGATAACCAAAAACTCCAATTATAAAGATAACGGCAATACCAATAATAATCCAAGTGCTAGGACGAATGAACTTATTGTTTTTGTTTATCATAAATTACTTTACTTTTAATTATGGCTTGAACGAATTTTACTACTTTCCATTTTTATATGACATTCATGACAAAGCACAGAACCATTATCTATATTCCATAAAGCATCACATTCAAAAGCTTGCTCTTTTGTTTTGATATCAAATCTTCTAATAATTTTGTCGAAAGAAGTCCTATGGTGTATTTCAATATCATTTACTCCACCACATATTTCGCATTTTCTCCCGTATTTTTCAAAAACTTTTTCTCTCCAGTTATTATATTTAGGCATCTCCTCAATTTTTTTTCTCAACTCAAGACGGACAAAATATGCCTCTTCTCTCTGTTGTCTTATTCCTTCTTGTTTTGCTAATTCCTCTTCTTCTCTTTCTTTTAATTCTAATTTATGTTCTTCTTGCCTTCTTTCTCTTGCATCTGTTCTATCATCTGCAGTATCCATCCAGTATATTAGTAAGTTATATCCACCAACAATAAACCCTACAATTACGATAATAATTCTAAACAAAAAATGTTCATCTTGCGTCATTTCACAATATAAAGAATATCCTGCTATGAAAAAGGCTATAATTCCGGTTATTAGATTATTTTCTGAATTATTATTCATAAACAAAAAGCCCACAGCCAGGCGATCTCTCTTTCGAGAAATCCGTACACCTTTCGATGCACGACCAATCACGGTGAACCTAGACTATGGGTTCTTTGTACGTGATTGGTTTTTATGCCATACCCTATAATTTCTTATAGGGGTTAGGCAAACTTAATTGTTCGATTTTATTTTACCACTAAACTATTAGCTTTTCAATCCAACGCTCAATGGTGGATATGTTTTTACTCTTGTTGCAATCCTATCCCAGAATAAACCATCTTTAGAATTAGATTTATTTTTATCTAATTCATATAAACCTTTGAATGTATACATAAATTCACCAAATTGGTCCTTGTCTCTTACAAATATTATTCTTTTTTGCCTTTTGTCATTAAAGCAATTTGTAAGATGTTCTGACCTCATAATGTCATCTTTGCACCTTTCAATAACAATCTTACCATCGCTTGATATTGAGTTATCCCATAAACCATCTGGGTTTATTTTAGGAAACCACAATAAGACATCTGGTTCATACACATGTTTTGCTGCGCCCCTTTGATACCCTTTATAATTATGGCCAAAACAATTACACCCATCTTTAATGGTTCTAAAAGCGGCATTGTCAACCAGATCAATAAAACCCTTGTCAATATATTTTTTTGAAAATTCTTGTTTTTCCATATGTTTATATTTTTTATTTATTTATATATTTATTTTTTCAAAAATAATTCAATTTTATGGTAGACTTTCGCAAACAATGCCATCTTTATCTGAATCAAGTTTATGAATATCATTCTTAACTCCTCCGCAAGAATCAAATACTTGTTGTGCTTCTTTCTGCGTTTTAAAATTTGGGCAGTTATAGGTATTTGAGGAACAATTAATTTTACTTGTATCTGTAGGCTGGTTTATTATTGCTTGAGTTGAAGTTTGTATTTTTGTTTGATCACAAACATTATCAGCCCATAAACCTTTTTTTGTTGTTCTTGCTTCAATTTCTGCTTGTTTAAATTCTGTTTGATATTTATAAATAGTGTCATAAGTATATTCATAAGCATATCCATCACTTATCATTTTTTTGTTAAAAAATGTTCCATCTTCAAGCCAAACATATCTTAAAAGTCGGCTATATTTATCTCGCTCTCCTTGCGTGTTATCAGCCTCCAAATAAACCTTTTTGCCTGTTAATAATTCTTTTGCTTTGTCAGATGCCTCTTTACCAAAACATTCGACTGGCTTTCTTGGATCAACTGTTTCTGGGGTGTTTATTCCAATTAATCGCAATGTCTCTACTCTCCCATCTATATTCACGCTTATAGTATCACCATCAATAACTTTTACCACAGAATAAAGTTTTTTATCTGAATTAGCCAAAAGATCCTTACTTTCATTTATTATCTCTGTTATCTCTTGCTGACTTAGCGTATTACTTTCTTCTATTATCGCTCGTTTTTCAGATCTATTATTTATTAAACTCATCAACACCAACGCAACTACAATCCAAAACCACCACTTTTTGTGTAATTTATTTTCACCCTTATTTTCTGAATTATTATAATCCATTTGATTGCTTACTTTTTAAATACTTAGCCTTAAGTACGATTACAGTCGCTTGGAGCATAACATTACCAAAATCTTCAACATCTTCGTCTGACATATTATCAATATACTTCCCAACTGAAACACGAAGTACCTCACGAAGATTAAGCAAATCTTTAGCACTAAAGATAATCTTACCATTATCGTTATGTGTTTTGTTTCTTTCTTCCATCATATGTATTTTTTGTTTATTTATTTTTAGCCTTATTTTTTAAATTTATTATTTCTTGGATTACCTCATCAACTTTTTTCCAAGCATCTGTCATTTCCTTTTGAACCCGAACCCAATCTCCTTTTCCTAAACTAAAAACCTCGAAGAATTCTTTTTCTTTTTGATTATACAAACCAAATGCTTTTTGATATTTAACCTCCAATAATGTTTTTAATTCTTCTTTCATTTTTTAATAAAAAATTATTTCATAAATCCTTTTGTACCAATTTGATTTCCCCCAAACTCTCCTGACGCTTCCCATATCCTTTGAAACGCTACATTTGCAATATGAATAATTTCTTTAGCATCAGGCCCCAATATCTCTTTCTTGGGTAATTTAATATAATTATTTATAATTCCGACATACAAAGAATTATTTCTTTTCTCAAAAAGTGGCTCATTCGCTTTAACCCTCTCAACATCATCTCTATCTGGACCTACCCAGACTAAATTGTGCGGAGATGTATTTGCGTCATAATGAGCCCAGCTCATTCCTTTTATTTTATATTTGTGATTCGTATAAAATCTTAAAAAAACTTTCTCTTTAGAATACCCGGTAGATACGTCTGCTGCAAACTGTGATTTTGATATTTCTTCTAACGCTGTAAAAGCTAAAAAGTATGATCTTGAATAACATTCATTATCAAAAAGTATTTCTGCTTCTTTTAGCAACTCGGCTGCATTGTTGTGTGCTTCCTGATATATCTTTAGATAATCAAATTTATTCTTTTGCAGGTTATTTTGCATATTTATCTAGTAATCTCATTAATAAACTCGATAATGCCATGTATTCTAATGTACGCAAAGGATCATCTAATGTAATATTTTCGTGAGCTTTTCTATTCCTAATATCAACGACTCCCTTAAAGAGATTCATTATCCCTCTTTGCTCATCTTTCTCCTCATCTGTGTTTAGTTCATTAAATTTTATTATCGGCTTTTGATTTTCAAACCCAAAAGCTCTATTCATTAGCTTATTACCATCTAGTTTTGGTTTTACATTAATAACAGGATTAACATAGTCCTTAACCCTTTTTATAACTTCTTTAAATGCAGCCTCAACCGCATCTGCATAGTTCCCATGTTTATATCTATTTTCTGATACATTTTTTATACTTTGATGAATATCATCCCAATAATACATTCGACTTTCTTTAGTCAAGGAGTCTATCTTTCCTTTTTTATTTATTTCATTTTCTAGGAATTTATAAGCAATTACAAACCTTGATTCTTCTTCGCTTAATGGAGATATGCATGTGATCAATCCATAGAAATCTTCGAATTCTTTAACTAATCTTTCAAGAGACAATTCCCCGAAATAGTTGTTCTCGCCAGATTCTATCTTCATTGAAGATAAATATTCTAACTCCTGCCTGAAAGGATTTATGATTTTATTGAGCTTATAATCCCATTCGCCATCATCCCCTACTGAGATATGATTTTTTATAAAAAGTGCATTTGTGGCGACATCTTTAATAGCACACAAAAAAATATTGTCATTTATACCCGATATTTTTGTTTCTTTGTATTTTATGTTCATAATATCTCTAAGAATTTATTTTGACAAAAAGCTTATCTATTGCCTCTGGAATATCAATGGCATCATCATAACATTTTGAAAGGAGAAATCCTAAAGAACCTTTACTCGATAGATACTTGCCACTTTTAACATTTCTAGCCACATAGTTCTCAATTAAATTGTAAAACTTTTTATCTGTTTTATTCTCTAATTTTGACCTGATGTCGTTATTAAGAATATCTTCTGTAATTTCTATATCACAATTATCCTTCAAAAATTTAATCCATATTTTGTTTGAAATAGAATCTTCGATATCATATATCCCGGAAGTAAATATTTTATCTCCTGATATACCAGTGTCATTATCAAATAAATAGAAAATTTTGTCGTCAATTTTTTGAAAATCGGTTAAAATAGTTTCTAGTATTTGTTTATTATTTTTGCATTGACTTTTTCCTTTTAAATTTATTATCTGGATTCCATCTTCAAATAAGGTTTTTCCATATTTTAACTTATACAGATAAGGAACCAACTGATATTCTGTGAATCCTTCGACGGCTAAAAATTTGTCAAAAAACAAGAAATCACTATTTTTAACACCCAAGCAACTAAAAAGATCGTCTACGCTACCGCTTTTATTAATAACGGAATACCCGCTGTCTAAAACTACCTGATTTACATCACTAATTCTTGTTCTGTCTATAAAAACCGTTGAATGTGTACTTAGCAAAATTTGAAATTCATTGGCACACATATCACGAAAAGTACTAAAAAGTTGTCTTTGAGCCAAGGGATATAAATGAGTTTCTGGTTCGTCGAAACACCAAATATATTTATTTCTTTTTCTTTCTCCTGCTACGATTTTGCTTCTCCATTTTAGCAACGCAAACCAAATTTGACGTTTAATACCATCACCCTGGTTGTCAATATGCACTTCTCCGTCAACATTCTCTTTCGAGAGTTTTATATCGGTAATTTTTTGATCTACCTTAAAAAATACAGACGAGCTAATTTTTTTAATACTTTTTGGTAATTCATTTTTTAGATCTCCCATTATTTCTTCAAATTTCTTGTTTACACCATCGATCGCCTCCTCCTGTTTTTTAAAAACTAAATCTTTAATCTGCTTTAATAACGGACTGGTCACCTCATTCATAGCTTCGGTAGCCATATCTTCTAAATCTTCCAAAGAAAAAGTCCAATCGAGATATTTAAAATTAGGAAAAAAATTCTTGTCTTTTGAAAAATCTTTATATTTAGACCATTGGTCAATTAAATCTGACTCGACTTTTTTATATATAGATCGTATTTCTTCTATATTTTTAAACGGACCCTTCCCATTTTCATTAATTATGTCTTCATTTTTTACATCAAAACTTTCACAAATTTTTTTGAGATCAGTTTTGGTTTTATTCCATGCTTCGACGGAAACTCCATCTTTTTTATAATCCTTGGCTATTAAATAATACCCACTTAAGCTAGAATCGTCATCAGTATTATTGAATAATCTTAACATAACAATTTTATTTGAATCTCCGATAGCCCATTTTAAATGCAAATTTTTTGAATTATCCTGAAACTCTACGTCTTCTATGTCTGTTGCCTCTATCTCAAACTCACATAATATACCGATCACATCTCCCGTATACCTTCCTATAGATGGATAATTATTTTTAATCAACATTTGATTGAACTCTTCTTCTTTCAAGGGTGAATTTGATAAATCGCTTTTTTGCTGATCTTCACGACTAAAACTAAGATTTTTTTTCTCATCAAAAAATATGTCTAATGACTTTAATATCGTAGATTTACCACAATCATTTATACCAATTAAAACCTCTGGCTCATTTTTTGATGGAGACAAAATAACATCCCTACAGCTTTTGTTATTTAATATTATTAATTTAGTTAAAAACATAATCGACTGGTCAATAAAATTAATGCTGATTTTTTAAAAATTATTATTTTTTAATAACTCCAATCTACGTGGCCAAGAGCTGAACGATTTAATTCCTCTCTAAGGTGTTTCCATTTTGGAGAAAATTTATCCATATATGCTATAAATTTTTCATTGTGATTTCGTTCAAGCAAATGAACCATTTCGTGGGTTAGCACATATTCTATGTTTTCAACTGGTTTCTTTACCAATTCAGTGTTAAGCCATATTCTTTTTGCCTTTATATTACAAGTTCCCCATCTAGTTTTCATTGTTCTAATTGCCACTTCAGAAACTTTCACATTCATCTTTTTTTCTAATTTTTCTATACAAGGCAATACAATTTCTTTTAGCTGTTGTCTGTACCAAGCTTGTAATAATGCCTCCTTTTGTGTTTTTATTGCATTTGGATGCACGCACAACTCTATAACATCGTGATTTAAAACCACTTTTGAGGCAGAATTTTGTTCTACAATTTTTAGTAAATATCTTTTACCCAGATAATAATGACTCTCACGATTTACATATTCTCTTGGAGCTTCCCTTTTTTGCCCCCTCATTCTGGCCTGATGTTTCCTTATCCAACCAAGCTTTGAAATAATAAATAAACGAACATTTTCCAAAGTCATTCGTAATGGTGCTGAAACCGTCACCCTTCCTATAGGAGGATGCACGCTCAAATGAACGTTTTTAATGTCTTTTTGAGCCACATTTATACAAATATCTCCCAATTCAATTTTATCATTTTTAGTATTCATTTTGTTGCTTTATAATTTGAAAAATTCTTTCTACCTCATTTTTATCTTTTAACACTCCATAAATAGATTGTTTAATTAAATTTTCACTTGGGATATTGCCCCTCCAGTCAGCCAATCTATTTTTACGCACAGCAGAATCAACTGCTATTGCTACCTCCTTATTTTTTCCAAGGTTATGATACAAAGCACGTTGTGCATTTGTTTTAATTTCAGCAGGCAAATCAGTACGGGTTAAATTAGCTACTTTTTTTGCTAATTCAGAGATCCTTTTTAAATATTCTTCATAACTTACTGCGTTAGCTTTTCTTTCTATAATAATTTCACTTAACAATTTAGACATTTCTTCAAAATATGCCGGGTCAATTAAATGATCTTTAATAATTTTAACACGCACATTGTTTTCAATCGTTTCTTGAATTGCTTCTTTACTGCTTCTTATGCCATCTGGAAGATTTTTTATTGCATCTGCAATTCCGGTATTTATCATAATATCTAGCAATGGTTGGTTTTCAAAAGGATCTATGCGCCTGCTATCTTCTGCTTGAATATAAGTATCAATTAAATGTCGCATATCTGCCTCGTAAGTTTTCATATCAAGCTTTTCTCCGCTAGCCATACGAATTTCTTCTCTCAATTTTAAATACTTATCAATTTTGCTTTTTATTGCTTCAATTTCTTCTATGCCATATCCCGCCTCAATCATTTCATCTGCAATATTCGCATAAGACCTTATCAATCCAACAGTGTATTTATACAATGCAGTTCGCTTCATTTCACTATCTTTCAAATCCTGCTCGTTCTCCGGATTACCGCAAAAATACCTAATGTATGATAAATTATCTTTTGGTGGAGCTACTGGTTCACAAACCAAAGCAACGGCCTCAAGTGCCTCATCTAATCTTTCTTTACCTTTAGTTAAACGATCTTTTAATACAATATCAATATCCTGTTTTTCAAAATTATCACTTTCAAGTTCCGAAGCATAAACCGAATAAGCTCCTTCTAATTTTGTGAACAAATCTTTATAATCCACAATATATCCAAAATCCTTATCTTCACCATCCAATCTGTTTACACGGCAAACTGCCTGAAATAATCCGTGGTCTTGCATTTTTTTATCTATATACAAATAAGTGCAAGGTGGTGCATCAAATCCAACCAAAAGCTTATCTACAACCACAAGTAATTTCATTGTTGCGGGTTCTTTAATAAATTTTGTTTTAGCTTTATCTTCGTATGTTTCTGATTTTGTCTTACCCGGCTCTGCAACAACATCACTCAATAATCCTGCATATATTTTATACACATACTCTTTTTCGGTTTCAGTGTTTTCACCTGTGCCCTCCGTGGTAATATCTCGTGTAGCTGGATTATATGAAGTAATTAAAGCGCATTTATCTTTAAGCGGAGTATTTTGAAACATCTCAAAATATCTTGTTGCCTCATAAATACTTCCTGCAACCAAAATAGCATTTCCAAATTCAGAATTTAACCTTGGCTTTGTGCTAAAATCAAGCACCACATCTTGCACAATTTTTTCCAATCTTGATTTAGAACTTAAAACCTGTTGCATTGTTCCCCATTTTTTCTTTAACTCAAATTTTTGAAAATCATTCAATCCTTTTGTTTTTGCTTCAAACCATGCATCCACCTTTTCATTAGAAGAAAGTTTTGTATCAATATCCCGTGCTTCATACATTAAGTCCAAAACTACACCATCTTCTACTGCTTCATTAAATTTATAAGTATGAATATATCTGCCAAAAACTTGTTGGCTGGTTTGTTTGTCCTTTTTTAAAAGTGGTGTTCCAGTAAAACCAATAAACACTGCATTGTTTAAAATAGCTTTCATTACTTTATGCATTTTACCAGATTCAGATCTATGACACTCATCCACAAAGCAATAGAGCTCTCCCACAGTATTACTTGGACCACTTTTTAATTCTTCAATATATGCATCAAAATTATTTACATCCCTTGCACCAAATTTATGAATAAGTGAGCAAAGCAGGCGTGGCAAAGGATTATTTAATTGTTCCATTAAATCTTTTCCGCTTATTGTTCGTTTAATATCTTTTTCTCCGGCTTCGTGAAAAACTCGCTCTATCTGCTTATCAAGCTCAATGCGATCTGTTAAAATTACCACCCTTGCATTTGGATTGTTTTCCAGTATCCATTTTGCCAACCAAACCATTATCAAACTTTTTCCACTACCCTGCGTATGCCAGATAATACCACCTTCTTTTTTATGAATAAATTCCTGCGCTGCCTTAATCCCAAAATATTGGTGTGGTCTTGGTAATTTCTTAACTCCTCCATCAAACAAAACGAAATCATATAACAACTCTAAAATTCTTTTTTTGTCGCAAATTTTAAGCAAGTATTTATCCATTTGGAGCATACTGTCATCTTGCTCGTCTTCCTTCCATTTCAAGAAATATTTTTCTGGTGTGCCTATAGTTCCATATTTTAAACCTTCGGTATCATTACCTGCAAAAATAATTTGGATTGTAGAGAAAAATGATTGTATAAATTCTCTTTTTTGGTTAACAATGCTTTGTCTAATACCATCACCAATAGACACCGTACTTCGTTTAAGTTCAATTACACCAACTGCTATGCCATTTATATACAAAACAATATCCGGACGTTTCTCGTGGTCGCCTTGTATTGTTACCTCTTCTGCAATAGCAAAGTTATTATTTTCTGGTTCTTTCCAGTCAATAAAATTTACGCTTTGATTTACTTCACCAGTATTTTCTACCACCTTGGCTCCATAGCGAAGTAGTTTATAAAAATTCTGATTGTTTACATAAAGACTTTCTGTGTAATTGTTTGCTGTTTTGTGCAATTGATCTAAAGCACGAGAAATCAGGGCATCATTGTATTTACGGCTAGACAAATATTTTACAACTTCTTTGTCTTCAATGTTGCTGTTGTCCAATCTTTCTTCCCAGTTGCCAAGATATTCGTATTTTAATTTATCACAAAACAATTTCACAATTCTGTTTTGTGTTGCTCTTTCTGACTGTCCCACGCTTTGATTATTTGTTGCCATAGATTCTAATTTTACCTGTTAATAATTGTTGCATCATACCTTGTTTTATATTTTGATATTTCACAAGTTGTGATTCTAATTTTTCAATTTCCGCATCCATTTCAGACAATACATTCGCAATAGCGACTTGCTCATCTTTTGTCGGTGGAATCATTATCTGCATCTCAGTCAGTGTTCCCATAGTAATGTAAGGAGTATTTCCCGCATTAACTTCAACTCTTATTCTTTCCTGTAAATTTCTATCCATAAATAATTTTATGTATTGAATATCTGCCGAAAAGTCAGACAGAACATATGTCCTCTGATAAGCATTAAATTTACCTTTATAATAGTGGATATAACCCACATTCGCACCATTACCAGAAACCAACAATGCCTCAGCATTAAATGCATAACGATCTATTTGATAATAATCTTTAGCGCATGTATAAAAACGATATTCACCTCCATCAACCATGGCATTAGCATTTAATCTCCCGGTCGTAATTTTTCCGCAAATATCACTCAACTTTTTAACCTCCCACTTTCCACTGAATCCTGGCAATCTTTTTTTACCAGTCAGTAATTCTTGCATTGTACCCTGTTTAATATTCTTTTTCTTTTCAATCAGTTCCTCCAGTTTTTTTATTAATGCATCTGCATCAGACAAAACTGTAGCAATAGCAGTTTGTTCTGGTTTAGGTGGTTTTGGTATTTGTATTAACTTAAGATTTGTTTTTGAAACTCCATAGACTTTTAATCCTGTTGCATATCTATCCATACTTGATTTTACAAGCTTATTTGTGTGTATATACCCCCTAAAACCATCCACAAAATTATTATCCTTATCTCTAAGCAAAAATGTGTGCAACCCAGAAATCACTTTTTTTTCTTTTGTATTTTTTACCTCAACACTTTTACAAATACCCTCATAATCCTCTGATGCATCTGCCATAATCAAATCACCATCTTTTATCAAATCATAATCTTTAATTTGATTTTCTTTAATCTTGGGCAAATCATTTTTTAAATCTAAAAAATAATTCCATTTAGTGTGAATATCACCATAATGGACATAACTCGTTTTTCCATTATCACTTAACTGCTCTCTTGAATATTGAGCTGTACGCAAAAAATCAAAAGCCTTGCCATATGTTATTACATCCCAATCCTCCGGGATTACTCCCAGTTCAGTTTGTTTATATCCAGTTTTAATTTTTTGTGTTACTGTCAGCATATTATTATTTCATAAAACCTTTAGTTCCAATCTGTTCCCCTAGTTCGTCTACGATATAGTGGATTTGATATAAACCGACCTGCACGGCTTTTATAATCTTCTCGGCATCTTCTTTTGAAATAGACTCCGTGGGGGATGAAACCATATTTTTAGTAAAATCGACATCCACATATAATGACTTTAATTTTTTTTTAAAATCAAATTCGTCAACTCTTATGCCGTCCCATCTAAAGCAAGGATAAATATTTGCATCTATTTGTATCCACTTCACCCTATCTATTTTCTTTTTGTGGTCTTTGTATATTTTTTTAAATTCCTCTTCCTTAATATATCCGGTATACACATCTGCTGATAACTGTGATTTTGATATTTCTTCAAGAGCAGAAAATGCAATAAAATATGCTCTTTGGTGTGCGCCTCTTTTAAATAGAATGTTTGCCTCATTAAACATTTTTCCCGCTTCATTGAGGGATCGAACATACATATCCAAATAACACTGCTTCGAAGTCTTGTTGCGACCAGTAAGATGATTCATTAGGATAGTTTTCATTATTCCGTCTTCCATACTATTTCAAATTAAATCCCATTTTTGATAAATGCCCCTCAACCTTTTTTGAAAGTGTTTCAACTTCACCAATAATCTCCGGCAATGGCTCAGCATATCTTTCAGATAATTCTTTTATTCTCTGGGTAAGTTTTTGACTAATGCGGTCCATTTCCCCTTTTATCTTTTGCTCAATAGTTGCCATCCACTTGTCATCCACCACCAAAACTTTAATCTCTTGTTCAGTAAGTTTTTTATATTTAGCAATTACATTATTATCAAGCACTTTTTCCGCTTCCTTGATGGCTTTTTTTATTTCAGATACTTGCTCAATAAAAGCTAAACATTTCTCCATTACTTTTAATTCATCAGCATAATCCTTATTACCCTTAATTTCCTTAACTCTGGATGTTATAGTTACTTTATTAATTTTATCAAATCCATCAAAACAGCCATCTTCCCCACTGTTCTCTTCTTTTAATTCCTCTAGTTCCTGTTCAAGATTATCAAGTTTAATTTGTAATTCCTCTATTGCCTTTTTCTCACTTGAAAAATATCTATTTATTACCAAATATTTTGGAACCAAGTCACACTCCATTTCTCCTTTTTTACCTTCAAGCAATATAAGCTCTGCTTTCCAGCCATCTGTGGCAATCAAATACATATCGTCTTGCATTGTTTCGGCCCAATACTCCATTAAGTGTTGATAAATATCATATCTATCAATCAAGTTAGTTTTGCTAAATGCTGTTAAAATATCTTCTGAAATTGTATTTATAATTTCTTTTGGTTTAAAACCAACAGACAACTTTTTAAGCAGGGAGGAATTATTTTCTTTCCAAACTCCAAAAGTTGCCTCCATTGTTTTGGCATATTTAATAAACTCTGGGTGTGAAAAAATAACTTGCTTAATTTCTTCTTGCTTTATTTTAAGCATACTATATCCCTTTCTTTTACCATCAACAAAAAGTGAAGTTTTAAGTGTTGGATACACATTCCAATAATTTTGCAAATCTTCAATATCATTATTTGGTATGCCACCTTTCAAATGTGCTTCAATATCTTGAATATCTTCTGGCTCTTGGCTGTCTATATATCTTGGAATATTTAAATTAAATTCATTTTTCTCAATTTCCACCACGCTAACCATTCTAGAATATTTTGGTATTTCAGTTTGTTTATTAAAAACATCCACAATTTTATGCAGGTCTTGAGTTCTTAAGCGATTTTTATTTCCGTCCTTTACAAAGCCCTTACTGGCATCAATCATAAAAATACCTTTTCTATTTTCAGCATTTTCTTTATCAAGTACAATAATGCAAGCAGGAATGCCTGTTCCATAAAAAAGGTTAGCTGGTAAACCAATAATGCCCTTAATATATCCTCTACGAATAATATTAGTTCTTATTCCGGCTTCAGCATTACCACGAAAAAGAACTCCGTGTGGCAAAATGCATGCCCCTTTACCGGTAGTTTTCATAGAACGAATGATGTGAAGTAAAAACGCATAATCACCATTTTTTGTAGGGGGCACACCAAAATCTTGAAATCTTCTAAAAGGATCATGCAAAGGATCCACTCCATTACTCCATGACTTGTAAGAAAATGGAGGGTTCGCTGTGACATAGGAAAATGTTCTAAGACTACCATCTTTTTCTTTAAAAAGTGGATTTGCTAAAGTATTTTCTTTTTCAATTATTGCAGTTGGATTGTTATGCAAAACCATATTCATACGAGCCAAAGCTGCGGTTGGACCATCATTTTCTTGTCCATATAACCTAACTTTCTTTTCTGTTTCATCAGCAACTTTTAAAAGAAGTGAACCCGACCCACATGTTGGGTCATACACGGTTGGAGTTTCTTCTTTTGTTTGTGAAATACCAATAACTCTGGCAATTATTTTACTAACTTCAGCAGGGGTATAAAATTGTCCTTTGCTTTTACCGCTTTCAGTGGCAAAATTTTTCATTAAAAATTCATAAGCATCACCAAGAATATCATCTCCCTCTGCACGGTTTTTACTAAAATTAAGCGCAGGATTTTCAAAAATAGCAATTAACTTCGTTAATCTATCAATCATATCCTTACCACTTCCCAATTTTAGCGGATCATTAAAATCAACGCTTATCTTTCCAAGTGAAGGATTTGCTCTCTCAATTTTCTCAATTATTTTTTTATTAATATCATCCCCAATAGTTGCCTTGCCCTTTAATGCCACCATATCATTGAAACTTGATCCTTCAGGAATTGTAATTGGCGCAAAGGCCACTCCAGCATATTTGTCAGAGATATATTTAATAAACAACAAAACCAACACATAATCTTTATATTGTGATGCATCCATTCCACCACGGAGTTCATTACAACTCTTCCAAATTGAACTATATAATTGCGATTTTTTAATTGCCATATTTGTTTATTTTTGTATTTTCTTTTCTTTAAGATTACACCTTTTTACCATCAACTTCAATAGATTTAGACATTGATTTATACATAAACAAAAAGCCATATTTATAAATAAATATAGCTACTCTGTAGGTGTTAGGCAGTCTTACCCTGCTTACAGGGAGCAAATACTTAAATAAGTTAGTTCAAGAAAGTGAAAATTACTATAATATTTTGGATTCGTCTAAAGATTTTGATTATTTATTGCTTCTATCAATTCTTTAGCATTTTCTACAACATTATTAAAGCCAGCTTGCTTACAAAGTTTTAAAAACCGATTATAGCGATGAGTAAATTGACCTTTGTATAGCATGCGACTAATTTGAGTTTGTTTATTAACCAATTTAATCTTTCTATTTGTTTCATAAAACAATCTGCCATGAATAGAATTCCTATTTATCATACAAAGTTCATAATTTAAATGATAACATTGTCTGCATTTAAAAAGTGTTTTACCATTTGGCATAAAAAGCTTACAAGCCCGTCTGCCACAATTACAAACAAGATAATGCCTTGTACCAAAACTGAGCAGTTGTTCAGATATTCTAATTTTTTGCGGTTCACTGCCATTTAACGAAACCATAAGAATGGGTCTATCAGTTTCATTATTAAATTCGCTATCAAACCAATAATTACAAACCTTTGCATCTTCACCATAACCAATGCTGGTAATTCCAGAAATATCTCCGTTATTTTTTATATATCTTAAAAGATCTCTTTTAACAGAGCTAATACTTAAAAATGGGCAACCTTCTACTAATTTTGATGAATCCATAATTTTTAAGTTCTGGTACCACAAAAAATAATGATTTTGATGGCAGATGGCCAGAAACACCACTTTCTATATTAAAACGATTCCTGATATACAGGTCTTGGCTAAAAAGGCCTATTGCAAGGTGTGGTAGCCATGTTGATTCTGGCACTTCTCGCAAACTGAGCGTAATTCATCAGAATTAGCCATTCCTTGTTTAACTTGCATGCACCAGATATGGTCATAGCAAAACTTTTGAAGACACTCAAAACACTTAGCGATTGGGTTCCTATAACTTCTTTTACTACGACATTCAGAGCAAGTACTTCTTGGCATGCTCTTTAATTTATTCTTAGTTTCTTGATCCATTTGATTCTGCAACCAGTCGTAGATAGTTGATTAAGTTTAATTATTTTTTATTGGTTTTTATTCATTAGTGAATGCATTGAGATGCGTCAAATATGGCTGAGGCAGATGAGTCATAAATGATGCATCTTTGACTAAAAAATGGTCATAGCACCGCTCTGTGTTTCTTACTAATTAAGAACACAACTAATTACGAACTTTGAAATTAAGAAATTCGAATTACCTAATAATTTTTTAAATAGTTACTTTTTTCCAAAGTTGGTTAGTTCTCCACAGTTCGTTGTAACAAAGGGAGCCCCCTTCGGCATGACCCTCATAAAATTTTCAGATTGTTTTGGTTTTTTACCATTTCTGGCTAAGAAGACTGGTTGATTTATATTACAACCGCCCCCAAAATCTTCGTATGAAGAAAAATAAACCTTTCGTTCTCTGAAACTGGGTTGCTTAAAAAGAGGTTCCGGAAACACATTTGTTGGCTTTATGTATCTAATAACCAACGAAATCAAGGGAATTTGTAATGGAATATAGTTTTCCATACCTCGCACCATTTGTAACACCGACCTTACGGTCTTGGCCTGATTGCCTTACCACCTTTGCAGGCAGTTAATCGCTAAAATGTTTTTCGTGAGGGATACCAGGAGGCCCCTATTTTGGTATCAACATTTTTAGCTCCTTTTATTAAAGTCTGAAAGGCTCCTTTGTTTGGCAAATTCAGACTACATAGACTGTGCTCCGTTATTTTATGACATCAGCAAATTGCCGTCTAAGAGTTTATGCTGAGTATTTTTCAATGTAGCCATGCTCGGAAATTATCCACGAACCAACTGGCTACGGGGTATAACATATTGTTACATTTTTATTATAGCATATCGGAAATTTGCTTCTCTCCTTAGTAAATCCAATATTTTTATGCACAAAAGTGATGAATTTTGAAACGGCTCCCGTTTCATTTACGACTATTTTTAATAAATAAATGTCTGAAAAATTAAAAAGTGAGCTCGTGTCAAGCACTTTTTTCACTCAAAACTGTGGATAACTTTTTGATTTCTCGAGGGAAAAACGATAAAAAAATACTTAAAATAGTAAGCTTGACTTTGACGATAAAAAAGCAAAAAAGGCATTGTCAAGCGGCTTGACAATCACTTTAACGTCTTCAAATATTTAAAACAGATCAAATTTAGTTTGTTCTCGGTTCAGCAGAAGACACTTTAAAAATTGCAGAAAAAAATTTTCTGAGATATTGAAAATTGGTTTCAAATTCAATTCTAAACGCCCCCCTGACGCATTTAAGTACTACTTTGTATAGGGAAAGATGAAATTACATTGTGAAAATGAGGATTTATATATATTTAGATCCAGCATATATCTGTTATAGGGCAAAATATACCCCTTTATAAAAAGTAGCCCTGACCACAGGAGAGTCCCCAACTATTAAGACCCAGCATACAAACATCCACTCCGAATATACCCCCCCCACACACACACCCCACTCCAAGATTTTTTACAAATAATTTGTTTTGTGCAAGTTCAGAATTTTTACGACATCATTGGGTGAAAATTAATTATGAACTGGTCGACGCTTAGTTCATATTGTTTTCACTCCTTGAGAGTTCAGCCAAGGTTATTCGCTCTGCACTCAGAGATTTGGCTTTAAATTCAATGGCTATATCTTCTCCATTGAATTTGCAAAGCAAAGGAATAATCTTAGCCATATCTGAACTTGATTCAGTTAAGCGTTCGTAAGCATCGTAAAAGAGCTTTCTTTGAATCTAATAAATCTTAATAATAATTAATAAATTTTAAAAACATGGAAACAAATGCAATCGTAATTAGTCAAAATAACGGGCTAAAGAATGTCATAATTGCCAAAGCTTGGAAACCTAATCCTGAAACAGGAAGACAAGGTTCAATGAAAGTAAGCAGAGACTTAAGCCAAGATATTGTTTTAAAACCCGGAACAACGCTAAATGTAAACTTCAACAATCAAAGAGATGGAAAGCAAGATGCAGATTATTCTGTATCTGTATTACTTCCAACTGCTACAGCAGACCAGCTAATAGAAGAGATGAAAGCTTCAGTAGCCAAAAGAACAGCTGAATGCATAGAAGAAGTTTACTAATGTATTTATTCAAATAACAAATATTTAAAAGCCGTATTTCTAACCAGAATACGGCTTTTTTTATTGCCAAAATAAAGTATGACAAAAAAAGCAAAAGAAATAGCAAAGTTAGTTAAAGATATAGAAAAAACATTAAAAAATGATGTTTGCAAAT
>Ga0076106_130_pt1 | contig 14393 bp, 13 predicted proteins | sample RifGroC2_FD_68233 | JGI IMG/M metagenome (GOLD analysis project Ga0076106, IMG submission 68233) | Parcubacteria bacterium GW2011_GWC2_32_10
AATTCTGCCAATCATTTTCAGCTTTTTCAATGGTTTTCAGGGTCCTTTTGCGCTAGAAAGCGGTTTTAATTTCAGGGTCCTCTTGCATTATACAATACTGTATGTTGACAAATAAATTTTTAGGAATAAGATAATTATAGTATCACTTTTGTGTTTTGAGAATAAGGAGAATAGCTGTGGAAATGCGAAAGATGACGATTTGGAAAGGCGTCTACCAAGTATGGATGGGAGATGGTAGCGAAAGGAAAAAGTCCAGGGATTGTTTGACATATTACAGGAAAAGGGCGGATGCCCGCGCCTGTGCCGAGCAGTCTGCTGGCCAAGAACGTTCAGGGCGAGTTGTACCCAATTCGGTCAAGACCGAACGCCACGCCGTCGTGGTGATCGGTCAAGAAAATTTTAGGTACTACTTCGCCTTTCCGATGTTTAAGGAAAAACCAGGCGTTGTTGACGATGCGAGGCGTCGGCACTCGTGCAAGCTTGTAGTTGTGCATGGTAGTGGTCGTCGCTACTTTAAGACAGAAACGCGATCTTTTTCTCCTGCACACATGTGGGACGGGAAAGGGAAACGACCTCTGGATTGTCTTGTACTTGTAGGTGACGTCTATTACACCCTGGGCCAAGAAGTACACCCACATAAACAATGATTCAGGTTCATCGCTTCTCAAGCGTGCTTTGTGCCTTGCGCCAAAGCCGCTTTTTTTTTGCTTGTCCTGCGAAGCCTTGGCGAAGAAGGATTTTTTGTGTTATTATAATAATATGATTGCTACTATATCGGGCACAATTACTACGAAAAAAGATAAGTTTATTATTGTAGAAACCAACAATGGTGTTGGGTATAAAGTTTTTTTATCTAAGAACTCTATTTTAAATCTACCAGAAATTAACAGCAATATCAAACTTTTTACATATTTAAAAGTGGCAGAAAATGTTTTAGACCTTTATGGATTTTTAAATTACGATGAACTGGAATTTTTTGATATACTTTGCGATATTCGCGGAGTTGGACCAAAAGCTGCTTTAGAAATTTCAGCACTTGGGAGCTTAGAAAAAATAAGAGATAAAATTTTAGCTCAAGATGAAAAGGTTTTTGATGGAATTCCTGGTATTGGGGCTAAGCGCGCTTCAACAATTATTTTAGAACTTACAGGAAAAATTAAAACTTTAGGCGGACAAAAATTTGGAAGCTCGGATGAATCAGAAGGCGCATTAATGCAACTTGGTTTTTCAAAACAACAAGCCAGAGATGCGCTCGCACAAGTTCCACAAGATATCAAAAATTCAGAAGAAAGAATAAAATTAGCATTAAAGTCTATGAAAAAGTAATAAGAAATTTATTTTAGCTTGACTTTTATAAATATTTGTGATAAACTAATTTTAGTAAAAAGATTTTCATAGTGAGAATCTTTTTTGTTGCTCTTTTTTGGACATGGAGGAAAAAAGATGGAGTCGACTTTCGCTGGGCCTTTGTTGGGTGAAGAAATCCAACAAATTCTGGTCGAAGTTAATTCTCGGCCAGTAGATTTTTTTCGTGGTCTTTCGTCAGATCGGCCACAAGTCCTGGATGTAGGCGATCGAAGGTTCATGGTCTTGCTTGTTTTGCCAAAAACCGCACATATCTTTTCTAAGGATCAACGTGCGGGTAAAATATATTGGCATCCCGACAAGGAAGAGTGGCGCACTACAAATGGTGGCTGAAAATGGGAGGCGCGTGACCTCCTTTTCTTTTACAAAAAAATAAACATCTATATCATCTTGACATAAAATTTTAAAAGAATATACTAGAATTAAGATGAATAATATAATTTTAGCAAATAATGTAATTATTAGTATTATTCACCCGGTTAAATAATTTTGCTTTGCAAAATTGGCATCGGAGCCATTTAACCGGGTAAACCTCTCTTAGAGAAGGTGCATTTTTCTGAATAAAAAAATGAAAATGCTTCTTCTCGAAAAGAGGTTTTTTGTTACTACGAGCGTCGTATAACAAAATCTCTTTTGTTGTTCTTTTTTAAAATTGGGTATGATATGACAATTGCAACAGTACCATCGATTGAAGAAATTCAAAAATTTGCACGAGAATTGGTAAAAAAATATCCCAATTCAATCGGGTGCCAAAAGTGTGAAGCATGTTTTTGGGATTGGGAAAGAACAGGCAAGGATCCAGCGAAGAAACCTCCATATTTTCCCATAGAGTACCAAGGCAATTGTCCTTGTACGGGAAAATTAAGGCAAATTTATCCATTTTAGGAATATACACGGGATTTCCTATAGCCGGTTTGCAAAGCCGGCTTTTTTTTGTTTTTGATTTGTGATAAAATAATTAAATTATAAAATAAAAATATTATGACAATAAAAAGTTTTGTTAGAAAATTAATTCCTGGATTTGTTTTATCAATTTATCATTATAAATTGGCTTTATTGGGAGCTTTGATTTATGGGTTTCCAAGTAGAAAATTAATTATAATTGGGGTTACCGGAACTAGTGGTAAATCTACTACTGTTGATTTAATAACTAAAATTTTAGAGCGAAGCGGAGAAAAAGTAGCCTCTATTTCAACAATAAGATTTAAGATTGCAAATAAAGAATGGAAAAATAATTTAAAAATGACAATGCCTGGTCGTTTTAAAATTCAAAAATTCTTGAGACAAGCTGTAAATGCTGGATGTAAATATGTTGTTTTAGAAGTTGCTTCTGAAGGTGTAAAACAATCCCGACATAAATTTATAAAATTTGATAGTGCTGTGTTTACAAATTTAAGCCCTGAGCACATTGAATCGCACGGAGGTTTTGAAAAATATAGAAAAGCTAAACTGAAATTTTTTAAAGCAGTAAAGAATAAACACTTTATAAATATTGATGATGAAAATGCAAAATATTTTATAGAAATAAAAGCTAAAGAAATCATAAAGTTTAGCCTTGGTGACGTTAAAAATTTAAAAGTTGATGAGAGTGGGTCGTCGTTCCAGCTACAAGATACTAAATTCCAGATACAATTAATGGGCCAATTTAATGTTTATAATGCCTTATGTGCTATTTGTGTTGCAAATTCTTATGGAGTTTCTTTAGATGTTTGCAAAGATGCCTTAGAAAAAGCCAAAGGTATTGAAGGTAGAATGGAAGTTGTTGTAAAAAATCCTTTTACAGTTATTGTTGATTATGCTCACACTCCAGAGCAATTAGAAAATGTTTACAAAACCCTTAACCCTAGACCCTTAACCCTAGACCCTAAACTTATTTGTGTTTTGGGTTCTTGCGGTGGAGGAAGAGACAAATGGAAAAGGCCTGTGCTAGGAGAATTGGCAAGTAAATATTGTAATGAAATTATTGTTACCAATGAAGATCCGTATGATGAAAATCCTGAACAAATTATTGACAAGGTTATTATGGGAATCACAAATCACAAATCACAAATCACAAACTATAAGAAAATTTTAGATAGAAAAGAAGCGATTAAAACTGCTTTAAAATTGGCAAAAGTAAATGATACTGTTATAATAACAGGTAAGGGCAGTGAGCCATTGATGTGTTTAGCTAATGGTAAAAAAATTGCTTGGTCTGACAAAGAAATAGTTAAGCAAGAAATGGGTGAATTCGCCGAAAAGTTTTAATATCTTGACAATCTTATGTATAAGTGGTATAATTAATATATAATTATTCACTATAAAATTTATGGTTAGAGGTTTTGAGAGAGGTCAAAGAGACACTGGAATAAATGATTTAAGTCAAACAACTCAAGAACAGGAGATGGTTGTTGTTGGTTTACAAGAAATGAAAGATAGTTTGCAAAAAAAAGAAAATGAGCTTAAGGAGTACGAAGCAATTGAAGATAAAGATAGCAGAACAAATAAAGCTATTAAGCAGTTAAAACGTGAAATTGAAGAATTTAAAAAATATATAGAATCAAATGGAAAGACTGGTCATGATAATGAATCTGTACAAAAAATCGAGCCAAAACAATCACCCGTATTAGAACAAGCGAAAGTAACTGATGTAGAAAATGTTGAAGAAAATATTTTGGTAAATAGGGGTGAAGCTAAGAAACCGGAAAAAACTTTAGAAGATTATGCTGAAGAAATAGCAGATGCTTTAGGTTCTAAGGTTGATAGTTACGAGAAGCAAGAAGCTGATATTAATAGGGCAAAAACAGATTTAGAAAGATTAAATGTAAAAATTAGTGCGATAGAAAGAGAAATAAGATCTCTTAAAGGTAAAAAAAATCAAGATAAAAAAGATGGCTTAAAAACAGAACTTGTCGAATTTAAGCTTAGTAAGCGCGGTGTATTAGAATTCTTAGTAGAAAATACTATAGGAGCTGATTTAGAAAGATTTACAAAGGCACTTGTTTTAACAAATAGAGAACTTGATGTACTCAATATCCCCGCAAAGCCAGTGAAAAAAGTTGAGGCAGAGTCAGCAAAAGATTCAAAAGTTGATGTGGCTATTGAGCCAGTTACTGAAATTGAAATGGCAAATGATGGAGATATTAAAGTAATCAATCGATATATAAAAATGTTTGAATCTAATAGTCTTGATAAAATGGATGAGCTGAAAGAAAAATCACATCTTAGAAAAATTGCTACAGAAAAAGCTAAAAAAGCAATAGAAAGTCCAGAATCTTATGCACTTTCTGAAATAGAAGTTGAGCAATTGCAAGGCTTTGTTGATTATCTAAATGCAGAACAAATAGAAAAAGAAAGAGTTGATCAAGAGGCAATGCAAAAAGAATCTGAAAGATTAGCAAAAGAAAAAAAAGCCAAAAAAAATACAGGGGTTGAGTCTAAAGATAAAGATAAAAAAATTGAGCCTGTGCCTGAGAAAAAACCAGAAGTAGTATCTGTGGTAAATCCCGATGCTCCCCCAAAAGAAACTCCAGAAGAAAAACTAAGAAAAGAAACAGAGGAGAAAGAATTAGAAAATAAGTTAAATGAGTTGATAGAAAAAATTGATGAGTTTTTGAATAAGGAGAATGAAATAAAACTTGTTTTTTTTGGCGACAACGACCCTAAAACAAAATTGACTTTAGACGCATGGATGGAAGCATTCCATAGAGTTCAAAAATTAAAGAATGAAATTTCGCAAGACAAAGCAGAATTTTTAAAAGCAAACAATGTCGCAGGAATTAATTTAACAATAGGAAATATTAATCAGGATTTGCAAATTCTTGATAGATTAATTAAAAAAAGAAAAGAGTTATTATTAAATCTAAAATCAAAAAAAGAACCGATAGCTGAGCCAAAAGATAATAAGAAAAAAACTAAAGTCGCGCCAGAGGCAAAACCAGTTAAAGAACCAAAAGTACCTTCACAAGAAATTCCAAAAGAATTGGTAAGAAAAGTAGATGAGTTAGCTTCTAAAATCGAGGAATTTATAGCAATGGAAAAAGATATTTTATCTTTAGATGAAAGTAGTCGTAAATTAGAATTACTTCAAAAAATTAAAGATTTAAAAGCCAGTAAAAGTAATTTTAGAGATAGAATTATAGAGCGGGCACAAGTGCGTGGAATAAATTATATAATTGATTTAATAAATTTATGGGATTCCAATATAAAGTCTGCGAGAAAAACAATAGATTATGAGAATAGTAATATTTTTGCTGAAAGAAAGGCTTTTAGGAAAAAAATTAATGAAGCATTAAATCGAGGCAAGGTTGAGTTTAAGGATCAACAAGATGCTGATAATTTTTTCTTTAATATTTTAGAGCCAATTGAAGGAAGCAATGATATTGCAACGCCCGATGAGTCCGATGAACTTCACAGAATTTATAATGAAGCTTTTGAAAAATTAAAAAAAGAAAAGATTAAAAAAGTTGGTTTTTGGGGTGGAATTGCAACAGCTGTTTTGGGTGTTGGAGGTGTTTCAGCATGGCTTTTTGGTTCTGGTGATAATCAAGAGAGCAAAGTTGAAAATCCAAATAAAGGCGTGGTTCCAGCCGTAGCTTCAGAAAATCCAGCAGAAGAAAAAGAAAAAGAGATAAAAGGAAAATTATTCTTGCTTTCGCAAGAAACAAAAAATCTCAAAAAAGAATGGGAAGATAACAAGGAAAAAATTATTGAAACAATGAGAAATGTTCCTAGTAGTTTGTCTAATAATATTTTTGAAAACAATCTTAAGGATTTGATACAAGAATCAGAGGAAAACATTGAAGTAATTGGAAGTGGAGGAAATCATAAAGATATTTATAGGGGGGGTAAGTATAGTAAAGGGTTTAGAGTAATTGATAAAGATGTTAAAAAGCATTTAGACGGGCTATTAGAAAGAGTTAGCAAAAACTTAAAAGAGTTAATTGCATTTAGAGAAAATTTTCTTGATAATAATCCTGTTGTGTCTCCAGCTGTAGAGCCAGTAGCCCCAGTTAGTGAGACTCCATCTCCAGTTGCTGAGGTCCCTGCTCCTGCGGAAACATTGCCTCCAGTTGTTGAGACATTGCCTCCGCCACCAGTTATGCCAATGGAAAATATACCTGATGTTGAAGGAAACAAAGATCAAAGAGCAAATGAGTTTGAAAGTTGGTTTGATAAATCAACTGCAGTCCATTTGCCAGATGGAAATTTGGCTGTAGATATTGGCAAAAGAGTTCGTTATAAGATAGATCAAAAAACTTTTGAAAAACTTAGAGAAAAGCATAGAGAAAGAGAGTCTCAGAAACAAGAACTTTTAGATAAGTTAGATGGAAATATTTTTAGTAGGAGCGTTGTTAGAAATAGAAGAGAAAGAGAAGCTATAATTGATGAATTTAATAAAAATACTGAGCTTGAGCTTTCTAGAATTATTGTAAAATGTGACCAAATTTCAAAAGAGAATTTATCATCGAAAATCTTAGAAAAGGAAGAAGAAAGTGCAGAAACAAATCATCAAAAAATATTAAGAAATCTTAGATTAAAACAAATTTCTGGCAGAACACTTTCTGAAGTAGAAAAAAAATTCTTAGAAAAATGTGAAGCAGAAGAACTTGTTGAAAAATCAGTTGTCATAGAAAATCAATTTGCAAAAGATGTTTTAGAGAATATAGAACGATTAAAAGAACTAAAAGAGCAAATTGGATCAAAAGGAAATTCCGATAGTATTGTGACCAATCAAGATATCGAAAGGTGGGAACAAGAAGCAAAAACTTTTGTTGATAAATCATCAGCAGAATATTTATTTGCAACAAGTAAGGTAGTAAAACAAAAAATCACATCACTGGAATATTTATTAGAAGTGAGTAAATAATGTAAAAGTAATTATCTCATAACAAAATTTTAAAAAAGCAAGTCTTTAATAAAGCTTGCTTTTTGTTTGTAGCGTGTTATTGTCCATTGACAAGGTCATTGTATTGTGATATAATTAAATTATGTAGGTTTGGGTTTGTGCCCTGCCTTAAAACGCACAAAACAAGTAGTTTCTTTTTTTTGGAGGACTGTGAGATGTTGCTTTTTACGAGGAGCGGTTTATTCTTGGCGAGCGGGCTTTTGGCAGGAGCAATGTGCATTGTGGTTCCGTTGAGCTGTTCGCGCAACAGCGCGATCAGCGAGCTCGCTGAGGTCAAGGAAAAGATCTCGTCGCTTGACGACGAGATTAAGGAGTTGACCGCCAAGGAAAAGTTCGCGACCGACAAGGTCGCCGACGACAAAAATGGCGTGGAAGCTACTGTTCGCGACCAAATCGCGAAGGCGTCGGCAAGTGCCGAGCGGGCAGTTGTTCTCAAGGAAGAGAATAACAAGCTTCGGGCTGAGATTTCGGATCTGGCCACAAAGTTGGACGAGGCTAAGACCGAACTCACTCGGCGCGACCGTGAGAAGGAGCTGGCCAAAGAGTTGGCCGACAAGATCGCAGCTGACAAAAGTGATCGAGAGAAGGGGTTTTCGCCCCTGACTAAGTGGTCAAAAGATCCGGATGTTGATGTTCGAAAGACACTGATTTACTACATCGTAGAAAATCGGGTTCAAGTCGGATATGATATCTTGGTTCGGCTGATGGCCAGTGATGGTACGGCTGAGGTTGAGGACACGGCTCGTAATGCTTTGTCTTACAATCTCGACTCACATCATTTGGGCATTGGTAAGGAAGCAGTTTCTTATCTGATTGGCGCGGTTGAGGATCCTTCGAGAATTCCTTTGACCGATGCTGAAAAGATTATGAAGCTGAACGAACGCGCAGGGATTGCGCTGATAAACATTGGGGTTGACGCAGTTGACCCACTTATTGACGAATTCAACCCAGACAATCCAATTCGAGATTGGGCAATGAATATAGTCATTAAGATTGGCACTGCGGCCAAACCGAGACTGCAGATCGCGTTGACGCGCGATTATCTCATTGGCCCTTCGGTTCGTGCCGTGTTGGTGCAGATCGAGGAAAACGAGTGCAAAGTAATTCGAGCTGAAGCTGAGGCGAGAGCCAAGGCTCCGGCCCAGGTTGCAAAGCCTGCAGTCGTGGCTCCGGCCCTGCCAGTGCAACACATTACAGTCAATATCCCGGAAATCAAAATTCCGCCGACTGTGGTCAATGTGGCACCTTCGCCTGCACCGATGGTGAGTGTCTCAGCACCGAGAATTCCGGTCGTCACCGTGGATCGGTGTGGAGGGGTTTCGGTGAGAAATTAGGACTTGCGAAGGTCGCAGGTCACGGTGCTTTTGTCAGTAATGACAAGAGCACCTTTTTTGTTTAAATTAAAACATCAAGAATTTGTAATCTCTTTATTAATGCAACGGCATAGTAATTGTGTGTTACTTCAAACAGAGTTTAATGTTTAAGGAGCTTGGTATGTTAAAGAAGTTGTTAGTTGTATTGTTGATGTTAATTGTCTTGGCTGGATGCAATTCGGGGGTAAAAGACCCAGATCTTGGAGTTTTGGCCAAGGACGAAGCACGAAGGAACATTGTGCTTCTTGAAACCAGCAAAGATGATGCTGTTCTGTTGGAAGCTAGAAACATCTTGCGAGACAGCGAATTTGAATTCATCAAAGTGATTGTTGAAGATCGTTTGATGAGTCCGGATGATAATGTCCGAAAGTCTGGGGAGAGTTTGCTGGTTGAGTGTTGGGGTGGTGACTATACCACTCAGGAAGTCAAAAAGCTGATTTATCACCCCAATTCTGGAGTTCGCGTTTCAGCTCAACGCATTTTGGATCGGTTGTCATGGAAGACAGCTGAGAACGCAACAGATCTTACCATCAAGTTTGGTGAGAAGCTATGTGAGGTTGCTGAGACGGCAAATAGTGCTATGGCAAAAGCTAACTTGGCAGCCTCTTTTGCTGAAGTTCATTCACTTACCCAACGGGTTCAAGCTGTTGAGATGAGGTGCGATAAAATCTTGAAGAAGGATTTGGTCGAAGTTTCAGCAAAAGTCGATTTGGCCAACAAAACAGCAAAAGAAGCTAAGAAATCGGCTGATGCCACGGCTCAACTCTTACGCCAAAGAATTGTTGAACTAGATCAACAACTGTTTAATTTTAGAGACCAGCTGGCCTTAGCACAAGCTCATCAGAGATATGAAACTCAGCGAGCTCGATTGGTGGCTGAGGGAAGGATTTCTGATAAGCTGGCTGAATTTGCCAGATTTGTTGATAACAGGGTTGGTGAGAACCTGTTGTCTCTTGGTGAGATTCAAAGGCGGATTCATGCGTTGGAGGTGGAGAGAAAAGTGGTAATCATAGCAGAAACTGTCCAGTATGATAACGGACAGTGGGTATATGGTTGCCAAGGTTGGGTGTGGCAGAACGGGTTTAGTCGGCGGTGCCGATAGGGCTTGCGAAGGTCGCAAGTCATGGTGCTTTTGCCAGTAATGACAAAAGCACATTTTTTGTTAATTTAATTTACTCTAAAAAATGTGCGTAGGAACAGTATTTAGAGCAATTATGATTTTGATTTGTGGGCTTGCTTTTTGAGTAATTTTAAAGTAAAGTAAATTAACTTTAAAATATAAAACTTATAAATTATTAATTAGTTCGAATTAGTATATTCGTTTAAATTTGTAATTCGTAGGAAAATTTTTATGTTTAAAAATTTAAATAAATCAGATAAAAAGTTTATTAGATTAGAAAAAGCAAGAATTCGCAGGAAATTTTGGGATGTGAAAAAACAAAAAGAAATGATTGATGAAATGTATAAAAGATTGTCTGGGGAAATAAAAGCAGAAGTTATAGAGAAAAAAGTTAAAAAAGTGAAAGTTGAGCAGAAGCAAAATCAAGTAAAATCAAAAGCAAAGGCAGAAAAAGGCAAAATGAAAAATAAGAAGAAAGCCAAGTAATTTAAGCTCAAAATAAATTTTAGTCGGCACCGGCGTCGAAATTTTCCAGCGAAAATTTCGCGCCTCATTCTCGGCAATTTTTCTCGCTTTGCGAGACCATACAAAAATTGCCTCCGAAGGTGCCTTTAAAATTTATTTTTTCGCTTCATTTTTTTATGAAAATTAGTGATATTCAAAAGTTATCTATAAAAATGGGAATGGAAGTTGATTTTAGGAGTAGTGTTGGTGTGCAAAAATTTTTAGATGATAAAAAAAAGAAGTATGAATCTTTATCAGAAAAAGATAAGCAAGATTTTGATTTAGAGGAATTAGAAAATCCCTATATGGATTCATGTGTTTATAATGTTTCAGATGACAAAGAAATTAAAAAGATTTTAGTTGGAATTGATATTGGTCCTGCGGAAATTTTAATTGCAAAAGAATTACAAAATATAGATTTAATAATTGCTCATCATCCAGTTGGCAAAGGTTTGTCTGGCCTTGCTGATGTTATGCGTTTGCAAGCAGATGTATGTAATTATTATGGTGTTCCAATCAATGTTGCTGAAGGTCTGATGAGAGAAAGAATTTCCGAAGTAGCTCGTGGAGTAAATGCTACCAATCATCAAAGAACAGTTGATTCAGCTCGTTTGTTAGGATTTAATTTAATGAATGCACATACTACTTGTGATAACTTAGCAGCTAAATTTATTAAGGATTTAATAGAGGAAAAGAAACCTGAAAAAGTCTCAGATATAATTTCTATTTTAAAAGAAATACCAGAATACAAAGAGGCTATGAAAATTGGAGCTGGTCCTAAAATTTTTGTGGGGTCGGGAGAAAATAGGTGTGGAAAAATAGCATTATCAGAAATAACTGGAGGCACAGAAGGGTCTCCAAAGCTTTATGAAAAAATGGCTCAAGCTGGAGTGGGTACAATAATAGGGATGCATATTTCAGAAGAACATAAAAAAGAAGCCGAGCAAGCACATATAAATATTGTGATTGCAGGGCATATGTCTTCAGACTCTTTGGGGGTAAATTTGCTTATGGATAAGCTTGAAAAGCAAGGAATTGAGATTGTTGCTTGCTCAGGATTTACTAGATTTTCTCGTGTGTAGAGATAAAATAAGTGAATAAGTTGTGTATAAAATGCGTACAATGTGTATAATTTATGTAATATGTCAAGAATTGACATTTTCAATCAATAGATTAAAATAAATATTGAGGGAGGTGAGAGATAAATTCTCAAGGACAGAATAGTTCCAAGTGGACAAGATACAATGTGCACAAAAATTCATTGTCCGAATTTTTACTTAAGTTTTTGGTCAAGAACACTGGGAATTGTTGCTCCCTCATTAAAAGGTCATCGGAAGAATTTCTGATGACTTTTTAGTTTTATTTTGCTATGATTAAATATATTACTTAATAATAATTTTTCGCTCGCCAAATCAAATTTTAATTAATTCAGCTCAAAAAATAATTTTATGCTTGACGCTTCGCCCAGCCAGCGCTGGGCTCGCTCATCACCTCCAAAATTTTGCTACGCAAACCATGCAATTTTGTCGGTGCTTTATATTATGACCAAAAAAATTATAAAAAAGAAAGTTTCAAAAAAGAAGATAATAAAAAAAGTTGTTAAAAAAAATATAAAAATAAAACAGCCAAAACCAATTGGTTTGGTAACGCATTATTTTTCAAATATAAAAGTAGCTGTGATTAAATTAAAAGATAATTTAAAAGAAGCTCAAGAAATAAGAATTGTAGGTGGAGAAAAAACAGATTTTAAACAAGTTGTAAAATCAATGCAGGTTGATCATAAACCAGTAAAGCTGGCTAAAAAAGGCAAATCGATTGGCCTTAAAGTGAAAGAGCATGTCAGAGAAGGTTATAAAGTTTTCAAATCTTGACATATAGCTATAATCTTGTAATATTAAATTAGTTCGTTGGTATAGCTTGTTAATATTTGCTGTTATGGCAGAGAAAAAACAGGTTATAAAACCCACCCCACAGTCAACCAGCACAGGAGGGTATCCCCCTATGAATGCGCAGAACCGAAAGAACCAGAACAGCGGGAAGTAAACCAAGACGTTTTTGAGGGTGCATATTAGTTCTTAGTGGACAAATTGTGCCCAATCGCCGGTTATTGGTTCCGGCAAAACAGATAACAGCGAGAGAGTCGCGTTCACACTTGTGGCGCGACTATTTTTTTATAAAAAATTTGCATTTTATAAACAAAAAGAGCAAAATAAATTATGAAAATAATTGCGGACTTTCATATTCATTCCAAATATTCTAGAGCTACTTCTCCTTCTATGGATTTAGAAGAATTAGATAAGTGGGCTCAAATTAAAGGAATAAATGTTTTAGGAACTGGGGATTTTACTCACCCTTTATGGTTTTTAAATTTACAGAAAAAATTAAAATCTGCTGAAGAGGGTTTGTTTATTTTGAAAAAACAAGCCGTTGTCATTCCCACGAAAGCGGGAATCCAGAGTAGTGCGAAAGAATCCTGGATTCCCAATCAAGTTGGGAATGACACGACTAGTGCTGTGCGATTTTTACTTACTTGTGAAATTAGTTGTATTTATAAAAAACCCATTCGACGTGGCTTAGCTCAAGATAGCAAAGTAAGAAAAGTTCATATTATTATTTTTGCTCCTAGTTTCGAAACTGTTAAAAAAATAAATAAAAAGTTAGCAAGTATTGGTAATTTAAAATCTGATGGTAGGCCAATTTTAGGTCTTGATGCAAAAGAGCTTTTAAAGATAATTTTAGACATTGATGAAAGTTGTTTTGTTGTGCCAGCTCACATTTGGACACCTTGGTTTTCATTATTTGGATCGAAGTCGGGCTTCGATCAAATTGAGGAATGTTTTGATGAGTACTCGAAATATATTTATGCTGTTGAAACTGGTTTGTGCTCAAATCCTGCAATGAATTGGAGAGTATCTAATTTAGATAAGGTTGCTTTGATTTCAAATTCAGATTGTCATTCAGCTTCAAAAATTGGCAGAGAAGCTAATATTTTTAATACAGAGTTGAGTTATAATGGGATAATTAATGCGATAAAAAGTAAAGATAAAAATAAATTTCTACATACTATAGAATTTTTTCCAGAACAAGGAAAATATCATTTTGATGGACATAGAAATTGTAAAATAAGTTTTAGTCCATACCAATCTAAAAAAGCAAATAACATTTGTCCAGTTTGCAAAAAACCATTGGTAATTGGAGTATTAAATAGGGTTGAAGAATTAGCTGATAGAAAAGAAGGTTTTATGCCAAAAAATGCAGTGCCATACAAATCATTAATTCCCCTGCAAGAAATTATTGCAAGTTCCATTGGCAAGACTGTACTGGCAAAAGATGTAGGGATTTATTATGAGAAATTAACAAAAAATTTAGGTACAGAATTTAATATTCTACTAGATTTAAATAAAAAAGAAATTGAAAGTTTTAGCTTGCCAGAAATTGCCGAGGGTATTTTGCATGTGAGGGAGGGTAGGGTTAAAATTGAACCTGGGTATGATGGTTTATATGGGAAAATAAAAATATTTGATAATTTAAAATAAAGTTATACACACTTACTAAGTTGACACGATTTTTTAAGAGAGTAGAATTGTAATAATGTGGCCTGGATATTTTTGTGCATTTGTTCAGCTCTTGACAAAGAGTTTGGATAGGTGTATAATAAATATATTGGTTCAAGTGTACTTTCGAGGATTGGCTTACAAAAAGGAGAAAAGCCATGTCGAGCGGAGAGCAAAATTTGTTAGAGTTAGATTTGCTTGATGCGCCAAGGACGGTGGCTGGAATGCGCGAAGAGGTGCGCAGAATTGATGAGCAGGCACTTCCTGCTTGCAGAGATATTCCAACTCGTCATCGATTGGAGGCGAGACGGGATGAGTTGTGGGGGTTGGCCCTCGAGATTGAGGGCGATCGGGAGTGTGCTGATTTGGACTGTTGTCTCATTTAGGGAGAAAGAGACAATGAGCCAACACGATTTCGCCGAGGGGCAACAACTCGTTGTTAACCTCGGCTTTTATTTTATTAAAAAAACCGCTTTCACGATGCAGATAAACTCAAAAAATAATTTTATGCTTGACGCTTCGCCCAGCCAGCGCTGGGCTCGCTCATCACCTCCAAAATTTTGCTACGCAAACCATGCAATTTTGTCGGT